>CAFBOG010000023.1_pt1 | contig 13645 bp, 10 predicted proteins | sample 7269381 | NCBI WGS metagenome assembly CAFBOG01 (sample SAMEA6814108, study PRJEB35770) | freshwater metagenome | biome: Freshwater; feature: Freshwater reservoir; material: water | place: Czech Republic | collected 2017-07-26 | depth 30m m
CGGTGGGTGACCATGTGGTGGTAGCGGCACAGTGATGCCAGGTTGGAAAGGTCTGTTGTTCCGCCGTTGTTCCAGTGTTCGACGTGGTGTGCGTCGGTCCATTGGGGTGGGTTGGTGCACCCGGGGAACACGCAGCCGCCGTCTCTGTGTGCGAGTGCTCTGCGTTGTGCTCTGTTGGCTAAGCGTTGGGTGCGGGTGAGGTGCAGTGTGGTTGCGTTGTTGGTCGTGAGGAGTGCGTAGATGGTGGGGTTGCAGGTGAGGGAGTTGGCGAGTTCGGCGCTGAGGGGTTGGTTGTTGTGATCGGTGAGTTTGCTGAAATCGAGTCGGGTATCGGTGTTGTTGATGGTGATAGCGAGTTCGATACCTGATCCGTAGCTTGCAGTGTTGCTGCTGCTGCTGCTGCCGTTGTTGTTGTTGCCAGTGTTGTTGTTGTTGTTGGTGTGTTGGTGGGCGAGGTTGCTGAGTGCGAGCGCGAGGAGGGTTGTGCGGTTAGGTGTGGGGAGATCGGTTGTGAGTTTGCTGTCTTTGTTGAGCTGGTTGAACAGTTGATCTGCGTGGGCGTTGAGGGTGTGTTCGACACTGAGTGCGTGAATGCCAGTGAGTTGGGCGTTGATGAACAAGGTGTTGTTCAGTCCCCGGTGCATACGCAAGGTGTTATCCGAAATGTCGTCTCCTGGTCGGTGGCCGCCTTCTTGGTCGAGGAGTTCAGCAACCGCGCCGAGTTGTTGTTTCCATTTTTCATAGGTTGTTCCCGTGATGTTGTTCAGGATCTGATCGGAGATATCTGCAAGCTGGTTGGTGATGCGCGGGTTTGCTGCACCAGTGATTGCGGCGGCGTGTTCGTAACTGATCAGCCCATCCCGAAGCGCTTCTGCGACTTTGGGGAAATGCATCCGAAGCTTGTTTGCTGTTCTGACACGGCTTTTCGCACCCAGGTTTGATGTAGCTGATTCTCTAGCGAGCCAAGCGCCAGTGCGCATGCCGTGTTCAGAATCGGTAAACCCACGGGAATCCAACTCGGCAAGAACCTGAACAGACGCAGCATCAAGAAACCTACGAGTGCGTTCAATCTGAGTCACAGCCAAACACAACTCATCACCCGAGAACACCGAAGTGTCCCACTGGGCCAGATCAGCGAGCGCAATGCTGGCACTATCTAGTTCAGCAAAGAAGACCGGATCAGGCAGTTGTGGGTCTGTTTGTGGGGACTGCGTATCGAACATATGTTCTACAATAAACAACGGGTGTGACACTGACCAGAACAGCGCTCCCAGCCAAAGATCAAGCCCGTCGCGAGCATCTTGTCGCGCACTTCACCGCTCAATGTGCGAAACTTGCTCCGGTGAGTGACGAGTTGATGAAGACAGTACAAAGCGAGGCCTCTGAGCGCATGGCTAAGGCCGTGACGCACACAAAGTCCGAGTTTGCAGGTGTGCGAACGGGTCGGGCAACGCCGGCCCTAGTCGAAAAGCTGCCAGTTGAGTACTACGGCTCGACGATGCCCTTGCAGCAATTGGCAGGGTTCTCGGTACCCGAGGCTCGAATGCTCTTCATCACACCGTTCGATAAGGGGTCGATGCCTGCCATTGAGAAGGCCCTGCAGAACTCGAATCTCGGGCTGAATCCATCGAACGACGGCATTACTGTGCGTTTGGCTTTTCCGCCGCTCACTGAGGAGCGCCGCAAGGAGTTTGTGAAGCTCGTTAAGGCAAAGGCTGAGGACGGCCGGACAGCAGTTCGAAGTGCACGCAGAGATGCTCGCAAGGACCTTGAAGCACTTGAGAAGGACGGCGATATCTCCTCAGACGACATGCACCGTGCAGAGGCTGAGCTAGATCGAACAACAAAGCAGTTTGAGGCGGAGATCGATGACGCTCTCAATATCAAGACAGTGGAACTCCTCGAGGGGTAACCGAGCAGATTCTGTGACTCGGGTGTACCCGCAGCACAAGGATGCAAGACAGAGTGAGAAGGCCAGGAGGATAGTGATGAGTGACGAGAATGATCCTGAAGAGGGTCGCACAGAGGGCGTAAGAATTATTGGGGCTCAAGAAGCAGCCGAGGCTGCCGGACGCAGCGATGTTGTGCGCCGTCGCCGCAGAGGCCAAAAGAAGTACGGTGACCGGCCCGATGAGCCAGCGGCCAGCGCTGATCTGCCAAAGATCACGATTTCGACCACAGAGGACGACCCAGCGAGTAACCCTGAGCGCTATGGGGCAACTGCCGGATACTCCGACGACTTTGACGGTACTGAGGATGGCCCCATTTGGGCCGACCCACCCGTCGAACGGTATGGCCCAACTGATGAGAACGGTGACCGAATTGAAGTTGGTCACGCCCGAATGATTCCTGCAGAACCTGAACCAGACCGCGCCGACACAGACCGCGCCGACACAGACCGTGCAGACATAGACCGCGCCGACACCGATCGCGCCGGCACCAAGCAGGCTAGCCAGAGTGGATTTCCCGGTGCTGGCGATGAACCCTACGGAGACCCTCGCTACATGACTGACCCAGACGAGTTCGACCAGACTGCGACTGAGCAGCCTTACTCTGATGAGGACTCGTTCGTCCTGCCGCATTGGACCGAGCCCCCAACGGGGCAGGTTCCCAAGGTGGTTATTGGCGAGGATGCACCCGAGCCTGAACCCTTGGCTACTCACTCAAATCAGCCTCGTTGGCGTGATGAGGGTGAGCGCGAAGTGGCAACCGACTTTGATGATCTTGTAGATGATGGTCCACGTCTGGGTGCGCTCAGCGGCGATAGCGGTGCCTCAGTAGCCGACGAGTTTTTCTCGGATACTCGAACAGAAGGCGCCGAGGGCATTGAGTCGTCAGACGCCATGGAGGATTTCTCACCCGAGGGAGACTTCTCTGAGTTGGATTCGCCTCGGTCGGGCGCCGGAAGGCGTCGTCAGGCAGCAGCCGGCTCAGCATCTGGGGATGTCTCAGCGGATCCCAGTGACGCTGACCAGGCTGCTTCAGTTTCCGTTGGCGGGGAACGCAACCTAGGAACCGCAATCGGCGTTGGAGTTGGCCTCGTCATATTGGGATTGGTGTGCTTCAAGCTTGGAGCCCTTCCAACTGCCATTCTTGCAACAGCCATCATTACCTTCGCTGCTTTTGAATACTTCACAGCAGTGCGGAGTAGCGGCCACAACCCGGCCACGTTGCTCGGCCTGGTTGCAGTGGCTGGCTTGGTCTTCGCCACCTTTACTTCTGGCCTGAGCGCATTTCCCATTGTGATGGGTCTGGCAGTTATGGCTGGTCTGTTGTGGTACCTGTGGGTTGCACCAGGAGAGCATTCGGTTGCGAATCTGGGACTGACCTTGCTTGGGGTTCTATGGATCGGCTTTTTGGGTTCGTTTGCGACCCTCTTCTTGGGCCTTGGCAAGCAGATGCAAGATGTCAGCCCAGCGCTTACTTCTAATCCGGGCATCGGCGTGTTGTTAGCAGCAGTCATCGTCGCCGTGAGCCACGATGTAGGTGCGTACTTTGTTGGCAAATACATGGGTAGCACTCCGCTTTCGGCTGCAAGCCCAAATAAGACCCAAGAGGGCATGATCGGCGGGGTGCTGAGCGCTCTGGTGGTCACAGTCGTGATCATCGGGTTTGGTGGAATCTCCCCGATCGGCGACAGCATTCCTCGGACCATCGTCTTCGCAGTGTTGTGTGCGTTGGCGGCTCCGCTCGGTGACTTGTGCGAGTCGTTCGTCAAGCGAGACTTGAAGGTCAAGGACATGGGTTCGGTACTGCCGGGGCACGGAGGAGTGCTCGACCGGTTCGATGCCCTTCTCTTCGTCCTTCCGACCGCCTACTTCGTAACCGTGTTGTTCAATGTGTGGACCTTGTCCGCATCCTGAGAAGATTCAGCAGTGGCGTCCGGTGCCTGACACCGGTCCTCGGTAGCATATAAACATCATGACGACGGTTGCAGTACTCGGCTCCACAGGCTCAATTGGAACACAGACCCTCGAGGTGATCGCTGCACAGCCTGATCGTTTTCGTGTCGTTGCTCTAGCAGCCGGCCGATCCATCAAAGAACTTGCAGCTCAAGCTCATGCAGTGCGGCCCGAAGTGGTTGCAGTCGCTGACGAGTCACTCGTTGGCGAGCTTGCTGAGTTGCTGCCCTCTGGGGTTGCCATTGAGGCTGGTCCTGATGCGTTAGCAGCACTCGCTGTTGAGGCCGAGATCGTGGTGAACGCAGTGGTGGGGTTTGCGGGTCTACCGGTGACAATGGCGACGCTCAGCTCAGGCAGGCGACTGGCCTTAGCAAACAAGGAGTCACTCATAGCCGCAGGTCCAGTCGTGCAGGCGGTTCGTAACACCCCAGGTGCCGAACTGATCCCTGTAGATAGCGAGCACTGCGCACTGCATATGTGCCTGCGAGCTGGTGAAGGTACGTCAAGGTTGTCTCGGTTGGTGCTGACTGCTTCGGGTGGTCCCTTCCGTGGAATGACTTCTGAGGAGTTGAGCGAGGTCACCGTTGAGGCGGCACTGAAGCACCCGACTTGGAGCATGGGGCCGAAGATCACTATCGACTCTTCGACCTTGGTGAACAAGGGCCTCGAGGTGATCGAGGCCCATGAGCTCTTCCATGTTGGCTACGACGAGATCGACGTGGTGGTGCATCCGCAATCGATTGTTCATTCCATGGCCGAGTTCACTGATGGCGCCACGATTGCTCAGCTCTCCATGCCAGATATGCGCCTACCAATTGGCTATGCGCTGGCCTACCCCGACCGAATCGACACGGCCTTTGGGTCAATGGACTGGTCGACAATCAGTTCGCTTAGCTTCGAGCCACCAGATCGCAAAACGTTTCGTTGTCTCGATCTTGCCTATGCCGCAGGACGTTCAGCCAAGACGGCACCTGCTTGGTTGTCGGCAGCGAATGAGATTGCAGTTGACGCATTTCTAGCGGGGCGCATTGGATGGGCAGCCATAGCCGATGTGATCGATGCAGCCATGCAAGTTTGGTCTGGTGATCCTGCCGATTCGCTTGAGGCAGTGCTTCAAGCCGACCTGCAAGGTCGCCAAGCTGCGAGTGAGTTGATCGATTCCGGGCGATTCGATCTTGAAACCTTTTCTGCGGGAGGAACAATATGAGCGATTCGACATCACCTGAGCCAGACGGTTCGCCAGCAGAAACTGCGTCGCAGACGGGAGCCACAGTGCTGGTTGAGCCGACCGAGGCCGAGGTGCAACAAGAGCGCCAGGATCTAGCTGGTGTGGTCGGCAGCCCGTGGTCTCGAGGCCTCCGGCTAGTCGGTCTAGTCGCCGTTGTGGTGCTGCTCGGAATGCGACAGGGATTGTCGATGCTGGTGGTGGTTGCAGCCATCGTCATCATGATTTTCTTGCATGAGCTGGGGCACTTCATCATGGCTCGCCGAGCCGGCATGTTGGTCACCGAATTCTTCATCGGGTTTGGACCCCGGATCTTTTCGTTCCGACGCGGCGAGACCGAGTACGGGCTCAAGGTGATCCCTGCAGGGGCGTACGTCAAGATCATCGGGATGAGCAATATGGAAGAGGTGGACCCTGCCCTGGAGTCCCGAACCTACCGACAGAAGTCCTGTTCTCAGCGAGTCGGAGTGGCTGTTGCTGGGTCGACGATGCACTTCTTGATTGCCTTTGTTCTGCTCTTTATCCAGTTCGCGTTCATTGGTGGTCCCGATGGGGGTCGGTGGCAGGTTGGCGAACTCACCCAAGGTGGCGCAGCGCAGCAGGCTGGAGTGCGCACCGGAGATGAAGTCGTTGGATTTAACGGCTCGGAGATCTCGAGCTTCGACGAGTTTCGGACCCAAGTCAGCGCAGCCGATGCAGGAAAAGTTGACTTTGAGGTTGTGCGAGATGGGCAGCGGGTCGTCATCCCAATCGATCTCTCGACCCGGGTCAAGATCATCGGAACCGTGGGCGAGGACATCGACGTTCTAGACAACGGAGATCAGATCCTCGTTGGGGGTTCTCCGGCCAACGGTGCAGCCGCTACAGCCGGGCTCATAGAAGGCTCAACCTTGGTTCAGGTCAACGGGGTTGATGTGAACTCACTCGAGCAGGTCAAGTCTGCAATGGCTGACTCGGCAGATGGCGAGTTCACTCTTACGACCCAATCACCCGACGGAGTGAGCAGCACGGCAACTATCGATTTGGGGTCCGAGGTTGCAACTACACAACCAACAGCTTTCGTCGGGGTGGGGCAGCAAGCGGTACTCGAGACTCAGTCCGTTCCAGCAGCAGCCTGGAGCACTGTTACGACCTTTTCTAGAACTGCGCAGGCCAGCATCGTTGGGGTTGGCAAGTTCTTCTGGCCGCCAAATATCTATGCCTTTGTGAGTTCCACGATTACAGGAGATGCTCCGGAGGATTCAACAACGACAGCTACTGCCGCCGAGGACACACCCGCAGGAGCATCAGCAAATCGACCTATTTCGATCATTGGAGTAGCGATGTTGGGACGCGATCTGTCCTCCGAGAACATCTCTAACCTGATTCAGTTTCTGGCACTTCTGAACATCTTCATCGGCATCTTCAACCTGATCCCTCTTCTTCCCTTTGACGGCGGTCACGTAGTCATTGCTTTGTACGAACGCTTTCAAGAAAAGCGCAAGCGGACTGATCAGCGCTATCTAGCAGATGTGTCTCGCATGGCACCGGTTGCCTATGTGGTCATTTCAGTGCTGGCCGTGGTGGGCATTCTGGCCATGTTCTTAGACATCACCAAGGGTGTCAGCATGTAGCTCAGTGATTTTGACTTAGCTGGTGTCTGCCGGAGGAGTTGGGCGAACGCTAACTTGGTGGGATGGATGCAGGAGCAGTGACTTTCCCCCGGCGCTCAACTCGGCGAATAACAGTTGGTCAGGTTCCCGTTGGCGACGGCGCACCGATCACCGTGCAATCCATGACTACCACCAAGACTGCTGATGTCGATGCGACGCTGCAGCAGATTTATGCACTTGCGGCATCGGGCTGTGACATCGTTCGCTGCACGTGCAATGACATCGCAGCAGCCGAAGGACTTGCTCGGATCGTGCCCCGTAGCCCAATTCCCGTCATTGCGGACATTCATCATCAATACAAAATGGCCCTAGCTGCATTAGAGGCTGGAGTTCAGGGACTCCGTCTCAACCCGGGAAACATCAGAAAGCCAGAGCACATCAAGGCTGTCGCAGCAGAGGCTCGTGACCGAAACGTGCCAATTCGCATCGGTGTCAACGGCGGCTCCTTGGACCCGGCGCTGTATGAGAAATATGGCGGAACAGTCACTCCCGAGGCAATGGTCGAGTCTGCAATGACCGAGATTGCGTACTTCGATGAGGTGGGTTTCGACCTCATTAAAATCTCGGTCAAGGCATCAAACGTCCCGTTGATGATTGAGGCGTATCGGCAGTTGGCTGAGGCGACGGATCACCCGTTGCATCTTGGAGTCACCGAGGCCGGACCATTGCCCGGCGGTTACATCAAGGCAACCGCAGGCATAGCCACACTTCTTGCAGAAGGGATTGGCGACACAATCCGTTACTCCCTGACCGCTGATCCAGTTGAAGAGGCCAAAGCGGGCAGGCTGTTGCTGGAATCCTACGGACTACGTGAGCGTAAGAATGTGGACCTGATCGCATGCCCAAGTTGTGGTCGCGCCGAGATTGATGTGATTGCGGTGGCAGAAGCTGCGCAGTTGGCCTTTGCCGGCAAGGAACTACCGCTGCAGGTTGCTGTTATGGGCTGTGTGGTCAACGGACCGGGTGAGGCTCGTGATGCCGATATTGGGATAGCTGCAGGCCGGCACCGGGGTCACCTGTTCGTGAAAGGGATCAACGTTGCAGTGGTACCCGAGGACGAGATGGTCGACACCCTTGTCGAGTGGGCAGAGTTCATTGCTGAACACGGAGCCGAGGCAGCGCTAGCGCGTGTCGATACCGAAAAGGCTCGGCGCGAGGCCGAGAAAGATCGCGCAGCGCTGTTAGAGGAGCAGGGCGATGATGCCAACGCCAGCGAGCAGCGAGTGGACCTGATCCACAAGAAATTCGAGAGCTAACGAACCGAGCGCCCAGCTTCGGGCCGGTGTAGATCGGCTTGGCCTGCTACAAGGTCTTTTGGCTTGCAGGCAAGGCTGCGAGTTCTTCGATCAAGCGATGCAAGGCATCGGGATCTTCCTGCATGACCTGATGTCCAATATCGGGGAGTAGTCGCAACTGTGAGTCTGGAATTGCTGCAAGAAGAATTTCTGCGTGCGCTGGGGGAGTGAGTCGATCAAGGTCTCCGACCACAACCAGTGTGGGGATTCGCACATGCTGCAGATCAGCGACCACATCATGTGCGGCGATTGCACGCCCGGCATCTTGAGCAATGGCCGGATTTGAGTCCGCAAGCATGAGGCGAACTTGCTCGACTGCTTTGGCCGTGGGGTGCCTGCCGAATGCCCAGCGCACGAGCACAACAGACAAGTTGTTGTTTCGCCATAAGCGTTGGGGGTCCGGTTGCCGCAAATCGAGCTTGGTCGAGGCCAGCAACTGCAATATTCCCACCGCACCCCCAGTCAGCGCAGGGATTGCCATGGTGGCGGCGCTACTGGCAAGAAACATGAGTCCAGCGACTCGCTTATGGGCTGCATCAAGGTGGTCCGCGCAGAATGCGCCGAGCGCCATGCCTCCCATGGAATGACCCACAACAATCGCGTCGTTGAGATCAAAGTGCTCAAGCAGTTCTGCAAGGTCATGTGCAATGGCTTCCATAGTCATGCCCTCGCTGCCGACGGTTGACTCCCCATGCCCGCGCATGTCCCAAGCCAGGACACGATGTTGGGGGCCAAGTTTGTTGAACTGCGCTCCCCATACCCACCATTGCAAGGTCACCCCGTGCAGTAGCACAACAGGTTGGGCCAGCGTTGTGGACTCATTGGCTGCAGGAGGGGTATATGCATCCGTGTGCTGTGGAACTGGAAGCCCAATTCGCTCCACCACGTGTATCGAGGCTCCATCCCGAGTTGGTACATGGTGGTGCTTCACCGTTGTGTGAATGTCAAGCAACTCATCAATCAGCGGGTTCTCTGTTTTTCTGATTTTTGTGCCAGCAACATGGACTGCGACCGCAGAGGCAAGCGCCGCGACCCCTACTCCAAGTGATGCAGCGCCCAGTGTGCGCAGAGCTCGTGTCGGAAGGTTCATCGCATCACAGTATCGGCAGGGGTGACTGTTCTGCGGAAGCGGGAAGCGCACTGCGTGGCTCAGCAACGGTACGCTCCATGCGATGGCAAAGCCCCCGATCCTTACCCCCCAAGCCGAAGACTTCCCCCGCTGGTATCAGGACATCCTGACCAAAGCCCAGCTCGCAGAGAACGGTCCCGTCCGAGGCACCATGGTGATTCGTCCCTATGCCTACGCAATCTGGGAGCGGATGGTCGCAGAGGTTGACGCTCGTATCAAAGCTGCCGGTGCCGAGAATGCATATTTTCCGCTCTTTATTCCCGAGAGTTATTTGAAGAAAGAGGCACAGCACGTCGAAGGGTTTAGCCCTGAGCTAGCAATCGTGACTCATGGCGGAGGCAAGGAACTCGATGAGCCGGTGGTTGTGCGGCCCACCTCTGAAACGGTTATCGGCGAGTACATGTCCAAATGGATTCAGTCCTATCGAGACTTGCCGCTCTTGTTGAATCAGTGGGCGAATGTGGTGCGTTGGGAGCTTCGACCCAGACTGTTTCTGCGGACTAGCGAGTTCTTGTGGCAGGAAGGCCACTGCGCTCACGCCACCGAAGATGACGCAGCTTCCTACGCGGCCCGGATCCTTCATGAGGTCTATGAGGAGTTCATGGTGAACGTGCTAGCAATCCCCGTGTTCACTGGCCGCAAGATCCCCCAAGAGCGTTTTGCTGGAGCTACGAACACGTTGACCTGCGAAGCCATGATGCGAGATGGCAAAGCATTGCAGATGGGCACGAGTCACGAGCTCGGCCAGAACTTTGCACGGGCCTTTGATATTGGATACCAAGATGAACATGGTGAGCGGCAGCTGTGCTGGACCACATCTTGGGGCGTGTCTACACGCATGATGGGTGGATTGATCATGGCTCACGGCGATGACGCCGGCCTGAGAGTTCCGCCGCGGGTGGCGGCTGTGCAAGCTGTTGTCCTGGTCGTGAAGGATGAGGACGGTTCCGTCACTCAAGTGGCTCGTGACCTGCTCGACGGACTCACCGAGTCTGGTGTGCGATGCCGACTCGATGCACAAGTTGCAACCGGGTTTGGTCGCCGTGCGACTGATTGGGAGCTCAAAGGGGTTCCGCTGCGAATCGAAGTAGGTCCTCGTGACCTGGGTGAGGGTCGCGTGGTTATCGCCCGAAGGGACACTGGTGAGAAGGTTCCCTGCGAGTTGGGGGAACTCAACCTTCGCGCTGCAGCGATTCTCGAGGAGATTCAGCTCGGAATGCTCGAGCAGGCTCGATCTGATCGTGATGCTCGAACATTTGATGTGAGCAGCATCGCCGAGGCCCGTGAAGCAGCGAGCACTGGATTTGCAAGAATCCCATGGGCAGCATTGGCCGACGGTGGGATTGACCAACTAGCAAAAGAGGCCATCACGGTGCGCTGTTTGCAAAGCGCTGAGGGTGGTCTTGCGCAGTCTGATGATGAGCCAGGTGCTGTTGCTCTGGTAGCTCGTTCCTACTGATAGATCGGCAGTTTTGTACGGATTGATGGTGGGTTTGATGCCGGTTCTACCGTTGACACCGCTCGTTCGCCTATAGTTCATGCTTTCCGGAAGTCCGCAAGGCGTGGGCACTGCCCGCGCTTTTTCTATGGTGCTGAAGAGTTGGAGCGCCTGACAGCCGAGATGAGGGTCCTCCTTGTCTTTGCTGCGGTCGGGCGGAACGCGTTACCGAACACGATTCCCATCTCCACTGCAGACCGAGAACGAAAGGACTACAACATGAGTGCACAAGCTGACCGTCTTGGCGTCCTGATTGCTCCTGTGCTCGCAGAACTTGAGTTGTCTCTCTATGACCTGGACTACTCGGGGGGCAATCTACGGGTCTTGCTTGATCGTCCGGGCGGCATCGATTTAGGGGCAATTACTCAAGCCACTCGTCGGATTTCGAATCTGCTTGACGAGGCAGACATCATCTCGAGCGCCTATACGTTGGAAGTATCTAGCCCGGGCCTCGAACGAAACCTTCGGACACCGGCGCACTTTGCCTCCGCAATTGGCCGAGAGGTCAAAATCAAGACTCGCCCCTCGGTTGAAGGGGAGCGACGCGTGGACGGAACGTTGATTGCTGCAGACGAGGACACTTGTGAGGTTCGCTTCGAGGACGGCAGCAGCCGAGTGCTTCAACTCGGCGATATCGAGCGGGCGAAGACCCACTTTGTTGGTGACGCTGCGCCGAAGCCGGGCAAAGGTTCTCGTCCTGGACGACCAGTCAAGAAGCCCAGTAATGCAGGCAAGAAGCCCAGTGCTACAGCCAAGAAGGCCAGCACTACAGCCAACAAGCCCAGCAAGACACAGCCGGCAGGAGAGGAAGGCTGATGTCAGGTACTGCAGTTCCAACAGCACTGTTCCCAACAACACTGTTCCCAACAACACAGTTCACAACAACACAGTTCACAACAACACAGTTCACAACAACACAGTTCACAACAACAGAGTTCACAACAACAGAGTCCGCAACAACCCTGTTCACAACACCCGAATTCACAACAAAGAGTGAGGCAGTCTCATGAGTTCAGAGATGAATGAAGCGCTACAAGCATTAGCAACCGAGCGCAATATTTCAGTAGATACCTTGTACTCGGCCCTAGCCGAGGCACTGACCACGGCCTATAAGAAGCAGCCCGATGCACTCGGCTTTGCTTGGGTCAGTATCGATACCGAAACCTTTGAGATCACGGTGTTTGCTCAAGAGGTCGACGAGGATGGCGAGCCCTATGGGGAAGAGTTTGACGTCACCCCCGATGACTTTGGCCGCATAGCTGCAACCACCACTCGGCAGGTCATGACTCAGAGGATCCGCGAGGCGGAACGTGAGCAGAAATATGAGGAGTATGCCGGCCGAGAGGGTGACATCGTTACGGGAATCATCCAGCAGTCCGACTCTCGTTATACCTTGTTGGATCTGGGCCGTGTCGAAGCACTGCTCCCTCAGTCTGAGCAAGTCAATTATGAGCGTCCTGAGCCAGGAGATCGTGTCAAGGCCTACATCGTCGAGGTTCGCCGCACGGCCAAAGGCCCGCAGATTGTGGTGTCACGTACTCATCCCGGTCTGATCAAGCGACTTTTTGAGCTCGAAGTTCCCGAGATCGCCGAAGGTGTTGTCGAGATCAAGGCCTGTGCTCGTGAGCCTGGGCACCGTACCAAGATTGCAGTCTGGTCGAACGATCAAAACGTCGATCCCGTTGGATCGTGCGTTGGCGCTCGAGGGGCTCGTGTTCGCATGGTTGTGACGGAGTTGAAGGGGGAGAAGATTGACATTGTTCCCTTCTCTGATGATCCGAGCGACTTTGTGATGAAGGCACTCCAGCCAGCCAAGGTGAAAGAGGTCCGTATTGACTTCGAAAAGCGCGTAGCTGATGTGATCGTGCCTGATTTCCAGCTCTCGCTAGCAATCGGCAAAGAGGGTCAGAATGCGCGCCTCGCCACTCGGCTTACCGGATTCCGTGTGGACATCCGCAGCGAATCAGATGTGGCCGAACAAGAGGCCTACGAGCGCACGTACGCAAACGATTCCTATGCCGATGGCGAGTGGATTGAGACGAGTGAAGGCGAGCAACTCTGGAAGCCAGCGGACGGAAGCGCTCCGTTGACTGTCGAGGAGTGGTCAGAGATGCAGAACCGAGAGAGCTCGGTGCCAGAGCTTCAACTTGCCGAGGCAATCGAAGAAATTGAGCTCGAAATTGTCGAAGACGCCATCGAGGAAGTTCTCGATGCAGAGATAGCTGAGGCAATCGAAGAGGTCTCTGAGCTCATTGCTGAACTTGAGGTGGATGAGGAAGAGGCCGAACTCGAAGAGATTGCAGAGGAATCTGAGGCCGCTGCCGAGGATTCAGCCTTGGATCCTGCTCCCGAGGCCTGATCAAGCGCCATAAATCCACGGTGAGGGTCTGTTCATGCTGCGAGGCGGGGGAGTCGCCCCGCTTCGATTCTCTTATGCAGTTCGTGCCGGGCTGCGATCCGTGAAAGAATAAGGAAATGTCGGCAGCGTCCGGCGCCCCGATCACGCGCGAGCCTCTACAGGTTTGGTGTCGGGAACTTCACCGGATCACCCGGTGAGCATTACTTCACAGAACGAACGGAACGTCTTGGCAAAGCAACGAGTGCACGAGCTAGCAAAAGAGCTCGGTCTCACCAACAAAGAGTGCATGGATATCTGCGACGCGCTCGGATACGGCGTCAAGAGTCACTCCTCCTCCCTGGACGACGCCTATGCAGACGGTGTGCGGCGCAGGGCCAAACGTGACGGTCTGATTCGGGAGCAGCAGCCAGAAGAGCCCGAGGCAGTCAAGAAGGCCCCAGCTAAGAAAGCTGCGGCCAAGAAGGCACCTGCCAAGAAGGCCGCAGCAAAGAAGTCGGCTGCGGCCAAGCCCGCAACCTCAAAGGCGACCTCAACAGCCACCGCAGCCGAGGACCCAAGCGAACCAGTAGAAGCCGCTGCGGCCGA
>CAFBOG010000026.1_pt1 | contig 13447 bp, 9 predicted proteins | sample 7269381 | NCBI WGS metagenome assembly CAFBOG01 (sample SAMEA6814108, study PRJEB35770) | freshwater metagenome | biome: Freshwater; feature: Freshwater reservoir; material: water | place: Czech Republic | collected 2017-07-26 | depth 30m m
CATCAGTTCATCCAGATCGATCCGATAGAACCGCGCCGGCGAGTCGACAAAAATGCTGCGCTTCTGCTCGCTGCTCAGATCAGAGCGCTCCTTCAGCAAGGCGATCGGATCAGGCCATGCACCATCTTGATGTGGCCAATCACTTGCCCATAAAAGGTTCTCTGCACCAATCAGGTCAACCGTCGCCCCCAGTCCGGAATCGGCTGGCTCACCAGAAATCACGCACTGGGCCTTGAACTGATCCACTGCCGATCGGGTTGGCACCTCCACAACCAAAGCCATCTTCTGATAGGTCTCGTCGAGACGTCCAAGCCAATGTGGCAGCCAGCCGACATCGCCCTCAAAGAACCCGACCTCGAGGTTGGGATGGCGTTCAAGGACGCCACCATCGATCACATACATGATTCCGATTTGCAGCTGGAACGGAACACCCATTTGCCATTGCGCACGGTTCTTAAGCAGCTTGTGAATCCGCAGCGAGGGCGACCCCGGGTTTGAGGCATGCACAACCACTGGCAGACCGGCCTGCTCCATCAGCGACCAGAAAGGATCCAGTTCGATACTTCCCAGGGTCTGGCCGGAGGGAGTGGGAATTGGCGACAGCATCACCGTGCTAGCTCCAGCAGCCAACACGCGTTTGGTTTCGGCCAAGGCAAATTCCAGGTCTGCGAGTGGGATGACACCGGCCCAACGCAGCCGGATGGGATCTTCGGCACAGAACTCGCAGATCCAGTCGTTATACGCCCTCGCATAGGCATTGCGAAAATCAACCTCGGGGATGTCATCAAGGCCCAAAGTCATTGTGGGAAACAGCACGCTGACAGCAATGCCCTGTTCGTTCATCAGCTCAATACGCCGCACTGGGTCATCGACTCCGCGATCAACTTCGGTGTCGAGATCAATGTCTAGGCGACCTCCCTCGGCAAGCCCGCCCGGGGTACACAGGGTGCCAACTGTCCACTCCATGGTGGTGGGGTGTCCGTAAAACAGAACTTGCTCGGTGCCATCTTCGGCTCGCTCGCGCCGCCAGGCCCTGTCGTGATACTCCTCTGGTAGCCGCTCCATCCACATATCAAACGGCTCAAACACATGACCGTCAGCATCGATGATGGGAAGTTTCATCCTGTCTCCTGGATCATGCTGTGTCCTGAATCATGCTGTCTCCTGAATGGTGAGCGCGCCTTCTGGGCAGGTCGCAACGGCACGGCGGGCCGACTCACGCAATTCCTCTGGCGGTTCAGCGAGCAAGAGTTCGCAATGCCCTAGATCATCAGAGCCAAAAACCTTTGGAGCTAGGGAATAGCACCGACCGTGGCCTGTGCACGCGTCAAGGTCCAAGAGAATCCTCATTCTGCTCACTGGGTCAGACTCCCGAATTCAACTTGAGCGGCTTGAACTCGAGCGGCAACTTTTCTACCTCTCGGATTCCTGGTGAATATGCCAATTCAAACCCCTCGGTAATCTCATACTCGGGGATCCGGCGATGCCACTCTTCGAGCGCCACACGAAGTTCGAGTCGAGCCAAATGAGAACCTAAGCACCGATGCGGCCCTCCCCCAAAGGCAAGGTGTCTGTTGACCTCTCTATCGATGCAGTATTCCCCGGCAGTTTCGCCAAACTCGTCGGGATCAGTGTCGGCAGCCCCGAGCATCAACAGCACCGTGTCGCCCGTATTCATCTTGACGCCATGCAACTCAGTCGGCTGTTTGAGAACTCGGAGAATCTGCATGACGGGAGTATGAAAGCGGAGCAACTCCTCTACTGCAGCGGGGATCAGGCTCGGGTCCTGAACAAGTGCGGCCCGGTACTGCGGGTTTTGTGCAAGGTATGCAAGCGAGCAATCCAGCGTTGAAGTGACGGTATCGAGTCCTCCAAGAATGAAGAGGTAGCAGATGTCCAACATCTCATCGTTCGACATCTCCCTGCCGTCAACCTCTGTACCAAAGAATCTGCTGAGCAAGTCTGTGCCGGGATTCTCTGCCCGATCCTTGAGCACATCAGCAAAATAGCCATACAGGTCGGCGCCAGCTGCGCGCCTGCGGGGGGTTGCTTCCTCGGGAGGCAGCAGGCCCCCACCTGGTCGGATGATCTCATCTTTCCAATTGAGCAGCAGGTCCAAGTCTTCTAGTGGCAGACCCGTCATCTGCAAGAAGACCCTGCCAGGAAGTGGAACCGAGAACTGTGCGTGAGCGTCGACCTGACCATCGGCGACGAACTGGTCAATGACCTCATTCACCCGCATCCTGATCTCGTCCTCGAGCGGCGCCATCTCGTGCGGGCCGAGCGTTGGGTCAATCACACGCCGGTACTTTGCATGCTCCGGTGGATCGATCTGCAGCGGAATGAGAGGACGATCTTGGCCGATGTCTACTGCAACAAGGTCGGAGCTAAAGATCTCGGGGTGCTTCAGCGCCCAACGGACATCCTCATAGCGGCTGATGATATAGACGCCTGCACCCAGCATCCCCTCCATCGTGGCCACTGGGCAATGCGATCGAAGAGCATCGTAAAAAGGAATCGGGTCAGCGGCCACCGATGGCGTGTATGGGTTCGCTTCTCCTGTGGATACGTTGACCTCTGTTGCCGAACTCATTTGTTATGTCCCCCATTGACGTAAACCTTCACTGTATGACACGCGTGTCAGGTTATGTTGAGAGTTCGTCACGCGGAAGGCCTAACAGGCGTTCAGCAATGACGTTTCTCTGGATCTCGGAGGTACCCCCAGCGATGGAGAGCGCTCGATTCCCAAGGAATCCTCCGAACCAAACTGCACCTTCACTCTCGTCGATCACCGTGGCTGAGCCCAGCAGCTCCATGCCAACCTCTTGCACCCGCTGTTCATGTTCGACACCAAGGAGCTTACGGATGCTCGCCTCGGGTCCCGGGCCGACAGCGGCCATTCCGAGCTCAGAGCTCAGCGCACGAAGAGTGGTGCGCAACCCCATGACGGACAATGCCTGAGCTGAAGCGAGTAGTCCCCCTAGGACATCTACAACTCGAGCATCCGGGGTCGATCCAGTCCGGTGTGACAGGTCCAGAACGGACTCAAGCCCCGGACCAAAAGATGACCCCGATCCCATCGACACTCGTTCGTTTTCAAGCGTGGTTCTTGCACAACTCCAACCACCGTTGACATCTCCCACAACGCAGTCATCCGGCACCAGAACCTGATCAAGGAACACCTCGTTGAACATGGCAAACCCAGTGAGTTCGCGAAGGGGGCGAATCTCAATGCCCGGGTTGCGCATATCTACCAAGAAACAGGTGATGCCCTCATGTTTGGGTGCAGTGGGGTCAGTTCTAGCCAAGCAAATTCCCCAATCGGCTTCAGTTGCCAGAGTGGTCCAGACTTTCTGTCCGGTCAGTGACCAACCACCTTCCACCCGCTCGGCGCGGGTCGTGACCGAAGCCAAATCAGAGCCAGCCTCGGGCTCCGAGAAGAGCTGGCACCAGCGCAGATCGAGGCGCAGAGAAGCACGGATAAACCGCTCCTGCTGGGCACTAGTTCCATGAGCAATCAAGGTTGGCAAAACCCATCCAGCGATCTGGATATGTGGTCGCCGTATCCCGGCTTCGCGAAGTTCCTCGTCGATAACAAGTTGTTCTAATCCGCTTGCCGAACGACCCCAAGGCGTGGGCCAGTGAGGAGCGATCCACCCCCCGTCGGCAAGCTCTCTGTTCCAGTGTTCTCGATCAACCTGCTGGAGTTGTGTAATGAGGCTGCGTACTTCAGGGCGAAAACTTTCTGCGGATGCAGGAAGGTCAACGGCCATAGACCTGCGCAAACCGGACTGCACCAGTTGCCACACTCTTCGCCGCCAAGGTACGGGATCACCGTTCAGATGCCGCGCCACGGTGGCACGCCGAAGGTACAAGTGAGCGTCGTACTCCCAGGTGTACCCGATTCCACCCAAAATCTGAATTGCATCTTTGGCGCACTCAAATGCTGCTGTTGCCCCTAACGCTCCTGCAACTGCCGCTGCCAATGGAAACTGCTCATCACTTGGATCTAGTTCGGCCGCATCCCAAGTTGCTGCTCGAGCTTCTTCCAAGCGGCAAAGCGCATCTGCGCAACGATGTTTGACCGCCTGAAACTGTCCGATCGGACGATCAAATTGCACCCGGTTTTTTGCATACTCAGCGGCAGTACTGACACACCATGCAGCAACACCCACACACTCAGCGGCCTGTACTACTGCAGCCAGATCGCGGACTTGGTGAGTCTGAACCGGGATGCGGCGATCCGAACTAACCGAGAGGTTGTGCGCTGTCACCGCTGCCAATCTTCGAACCGGGTCCGCCGAACGAAGAGGGGTCACCAACAGCTCATCGCGATGGATCAGATACCAGTCAGCATCCGCCTCGCTCTCGGTGGCCTGTTCAACAACAACGGGCAGAAGAAACCACTCTGCTAGCGATCCGCCGTCAACTGGTTTCACCTCACCCGTCAACAGAACCGTAGAACCATGGTCGACCGCCTGCAGGGCGCCACCACCGAAGGCCACAGCGCCCACCGCGCCCGCAATGATCGGGGCGAGAAATTCCGGAGCATGTACATCCAGCAGGGTTGCAAGTAACGCTGAACCAGGAAAGGGCCCGGGCGCAACCGCCAGTCCCCACTCCTCAAGCACTGTTACTAGGTCGGCCAAAGTGCCCCCCTGACCACCATGCTCTTCAGAAACGCTCAGGCCAATCCAACCCAGTTCCACCAATTCTGGCCAGAATTCTGGCATCACCTCAGTCTCTGATTCCAAGGCCTGTCGCACGACCGAGATAGGCGAACTAGCGCCAAGCCATCGACGAGCAACTCGTGCCAACTCAAGACGATCTGGATTCAGGGTAGATGGTGCAGTTGCTCCCGAAAGTGGTGCGCTCACGACTCCCTCGATTCTGGTTCAGGTTGGAATGGTGGACCGCTGAGTTCAACAAATCTTTCATAACGATTCAACGCCGCCTCAGACCAGGCCGAATCAGGCTCAATTCTTTTTCCGACGCGAGCCCATTTGCCTGCGCCCGATGCGTCCGGCACTTCGCCGGCGGCCACGCGAGCCAGATATGCAGATCCCAGTGCGGCACCCTGAGGAACAGCCACACAGTCCGCCGCCAGGCCAGTGACATCGGCAATCGCCTGCACCCAGCGATTGTCCTGCGACCCGCCGCCAGTAACAACAAGGCGCTTCGCAACGGTGAGCCCGCCACCGCCCTCGAGCAGCCCTGCAAGCTCAAGGTGACGGCGAGTTACAAACCCGGCGGCTTCATAGACTGATCGCCACATGGATGCTGGGCCGTGTGTGATGTCGACATCATGAAGCTCAGCCCGCCGAGTTGGGTCGTGCAGCGGAGTGCGCTCGCCGCGGATAAACGGCAGCCAGACCGGCACAGAAGTTGGTTCGATTTCTGCGTTTGCTGGCTGCTCGCTCAAGGATCCACCTGCCCAGTTTCTGAACAGCCCACCGGCATTTGAGGGTCCACCCACAAGGACCATCCCCGGCGCCGTGTGCGGAACAGTCCAGAGTCCAGCTATTTCGACCCAGTCAGGAACAACCGCCCAGATGATCAAAGTGGCTCCAATGATGACCAGCACATCACCTGCTTGGTCGGCGCCTGCAACAAGCTGTTCCGCGAATGCATCGATTGTTCCACCGCCAATCACTGCGCCGCTGAGATCAGGGCCGAGCTGTTCTAGCGCCATGCCAGCAGGTTCGGCCCCAAAGGAAATCCTTGGAAGCTGCCCAGCCGTAGCGCCGGCAGCTTGGAGTACTGCCTCGTCCCAACCAGAAAAATCAAACAGTGGGACCATGGTCATTGCCGTGACAGAGTCCACAACTCCTGTACCGCACAATGCAGCATTCGCAACTGCCTGAGCAGGCCAGTAGCCGGCTGCCTCGGGGTAGAGCTGAGTCAGCAGCGCCAACATGCGTTCCGACTCAGCAGAAGTAGAGGGGTCCGCTCCACGCTTTCCGCCGATGGTGCGCTGATCGCCGTAGAGAAGACCCTCGCCGAGTGGAACCCCGGACTCATCTACAGCGCACATCGACGGGACCATGGCTGCAACCTGTACGCCAATCACGCGGTGGCCGCTGCTCACCGCTTGATGCGCGAGCCCCGTCGCAGCCTCCAGCACAGACTCTCGCCAAACTCTTGCAGCGTCATGTTCGACCCGGCCGAATTCGCCACTCATGCTGGTAGACCGGTCAGCATGTTCGAGCCGCACCGAACCAAGCACGGTTCCGTCCTCAGACGCGATCACAGCCTTCACAGAGGTTGTTCCGATATCTATTCCAATCGTTACTTTCATTGGCTCGCCACCTCCCCGAGAACCGATCTGGATAAAACCTGACACACACGTCAGTTTGGGAGCGTATCCTGTCAGCGCAGACACCACATCCGCCTTGGAGGAAAAATGCCGTCCTACGGTCCAGAGGTCCTCGGACCACCAACACGCTCACTTGACCAAGTCCACTGGGACCCAGAGATGCAAACGATGGACCCTGCCCAACGCAGGGAACTTCAGTTAGATCGTCTGCGAACCATGGTCGGAAAGGTATTCGACTCCGATGTTGGTTTGTTCCGTCGCAAACTCGAATCCGCTGGGGTAAGCGGCCCCGGCGACATCAAGAGTCTGGATGACCTCAACTCAATCCCAACCACGCTCAAGCAAGATCTCCGAGACTCCGAGGCCGATCATCCACCACTCGGCGACTATCGGTTCACCACAATCCACGACTGTGTGCGTGTCGGGCAATCCACTGGCACAACCGGTACCCCGACCGTCACCATGCTGACCCGGCACGACCTGTGGGTCGAATACGAATCCGCAGCCAGAAACTGGTGGCGCAACGGATGGAGACCTGGGCAAATTGTGACCCACAGCCATCCCGCCTACTTGTATGGCGGCGGACTCATGCTGTCGGGAACTCTTGAGTACTTTGGGTTTCTCAACTTGTGGGTGGCCCCGCCCGATACTGATGAGTTGGCCGAGCAAGGCATCCGGATGTGGCAGCGAATCCACCCAGATTTGTCGATGGTTACCCTCTCTCAACATCGTTTTCAGGAGGTCGCCGCCAAGCTGGGAGTGGACCTAAAAGTGGATTGCGGGTTCCCTGATTTTCAGATGGGCGGATTTGGTCGCGGCCTCATGCCGCTGATGACCGCCGGCTTTGAGTGCTATGGATTTATCGGAGGGCCCAACAACGTGAGCGATGGGGCACATATTCATGAGGACTGGGCGATCGTCCAAGCAATCAACCCCGATACTGGTCAGGACGTGCCCGAAGGGCAGTGGGGCAATTTGGTGGTCACCACACTCGACCGAGACAACGGCCTGCTTCGCTACGACCTCGAAGAGGCTGCGATGTTCGATAGTTCGCCATGCCCCACAGGCGAGACCACCAAGCGAGGATTCTGGGGTGGCCGGTTCAAAGATTTGCTCTCCTGTCAGGGTGTGCATTTCCAGGTGACTGACCTTGAACGTGTGCTGGCAACCGGAGTTCCCCAACTTGTAGATCCCACGTTGGAGTTTGTGGTTGTGAACCCACAGGGAACCCAAGGACCGCTTCAGATCCGCATAGAAGTAGGGGTCTCTGGGGGAGACAAGCAGCAGATCAATGATCAGATCTGCGCTGTTGTTCGTCAGGAACTCCAGATGCAAGCCGAGGTCTTGGTTCTCGACCGTGAGACTCTTCCTAGGTCCGGCTACAAGCTCAAGCGCGTGGTCGACGCCTAGTCAGCACCCTTCAATCAGCAGTCTGTTACTTCAATCACCATTGCTGCACCCATACCTCCGCCTGCGCACAGGGCAATCACACCGATACCACCGCCACGGCGACGAAGCTCGTGTACTGCGGTTACCACTAGGCGCGCTCCTGATGCAGCCACGGGGTGACCCAGCGCTATTGCACCGCCGTTCACGTTGACCTTCTCTGGGTCAATCCCGAGCACTTCGATGGTCCCAACAGTCATGGCGGCGAAGGCCTCGTTGATTTCAATCAGGTCGACATCTTCGAGTGTGAGGCCCGCTCGCTTGAGGGCCCGGGGAATGGCAACCGTTGGAGCTAGGCCCGTTCGAGCTGGGTCAACACCTGCAGCGGCCCAAGAGCGAATCCGAGCGAGCGGCTCGATTCCCTCTTGCTGTGCTCGTCCGGCAGAAGCCACAACGAGTGCTGCTGCTCCGTCATTCAATGGCGAGGAGTTTCCTGCAGTAACCACTCCGTCAGGCCAGCCTGACAGCACCCGAAGTGAACCGAGCTTCTCGAGAGTGGAATTTGCTCGTGGGTGCTCATCAGTATTAATCACTGACACAGCGCCACCCATACCGGGAACGGACACGGGGACGATCTCCTCGACGAACCTACCCTCGGCAATTGCAGCAACTGCCTTGCGGTGAGAGTCCCAGGCCCACTGGTCAACTTGCTGGCGAGTGATACCGAGTTCCCGAGCCGTGTTCTCGCCGACAGTGACCACCATGTTCATATTTGGTGCATCTGCAGTGTCTGGATGTGAGGGTGAAATAAATAGCTCGGGCGCACCATACGGGTACGGCGCCTTGCGATAGGTCAGCGGAGACTGCGTCATATTTTCAGCACCGCCAGCTACGACGACCTCATCCATCCCAGCAGCAATACTCGCCGCCGCCGCAGAGACTGCCGATAGACCAGATGCGCATTGACGGTTCATTGACAACCCAGGAGTGTCTGCAGGCAAACCCGCCGCGATAGCGGCGTAGCGAGCAATGCAACCGCCACCTTGCAGCACTTCTCCGAGGATCACATCGTCAACCAGGTTTGCATCAATACCCGCTCGGCGAATTGATTCGGTGACAACCAGTGCAGCCAAGTCGCGCACGTCCACACTTGCCAAGGACCCCTTATAGGAATCAGTGATCGGCGTACGGCACGCGCTCAGGATTACGGGCATTGTCGGGGAAATGCTTCCCGAGTCAGTCTGATTCGCCATGTTGGAAATACCCCCGGTTGGACTAAATAGTCATCCTACCTGACACATGCGTCAGCCGAGATGGCTACGATTCCTAGGTTGCCGGGGGGCAGCCGAATCAGGAGCGACGCACACATGCAAACGGATCAACTTCTTCTTGGACGCTCAGCACTGGTCACCGGTGCCGGCAGAGGGATCGGCCGCGAGGAGGCCCTCTACCTAGCCAAGCTCGGCGCACAAGTCATGGTCAACGACGTAGATACTGATCTCTCGCAGGAAGTGGTGAATGAAATCACCGCTGCAGGAGGGTCTGCTTGCAGGAACAATTCCGACATCGCCACTTGGGCGGGTGCAGAGGAAGCGGTTTCTGGTGCGGTCAGGGAGTTTGGGCAGCTCGACGTGTTGGTCAACAACGCTGGAATCATTCGCGACACCATGAGTTTCTCCATGAACGAGGAACAGTGGGATGACGTGATTCGCGTCCATCTCAAAGGCCACGCTGCCTGCGCCCACTTTGCCGGGTGCCACTGGCGCGACCGATCAAAGGCTGGCGAGTCAGGGGTCTCTGGCCGCATCGTGAACACGGCATCAGAGTCGGGACTCTACGGTCTCGCCGGACAAATCAACTATGCCTCTGCCAAAGCAGGGATTGCCGCAATGACGGTCGTACTTGCCCGAGAGCTCCACAAATACGGGGTCACGGTCAATGCCATCGCGCCTCGGGCGCGCACTCGAATGACCGAGAGCGTTCTGGGTTCACTGCTCCCCGAGGAAGGCGCCTTTGACGAGTGGGACCCAGCGAATATTGCCCCCGTGGTCGCTTGGCTCGCGAGTGATCAGTCCAATCGAATTACCGGGCAGGTCTTTGTGGTCAATGGAGACAAGGTGCACCTGATGTCCGGGTGGCACCGCGTTGGCCGCATCGAGAACGCGGGGCGTGCCTGGACTGTGGATGATCTGCAAGCCAAGTCTGCTGAGCTATTCGGCGAGCACTCCACTGGCCGCCCTGCCATGGGATTTGGGGAATAGCGCATCATGGCCCTGCTCATTGATCAGCTCAGCTACATGGCAACTACGTACCCCGACCTACCAGCGTATGTAGACCTCAGCTCCGGAGACTCGCTGAGCTTTAGCAAGTGGGAGGCCGAGTCCAATCGCTTGGCCCGAAAGTTAGTCAGCTCCGGTGTCTCTCCTGGGAGCCGCGTTGCTTTGTATCTTGAAACCACTCAGGTATTCGCGTGGATCATCGCCTACGCGGCAATCCACAAGGCCGCCGCAGTTGCTGTGCCGACAAACACCCGCCTCTCTACAAGAGAATTGGCAACGGTTCTCGGCCATGCCGAGCCAACGGCGGCTCTTACCTCGTCCACGCTGCGTGCTTCGCTTGAGGCCGCCCGCTCCGAGTCGATTCCCTCGCTGCAGATCACCTTTGAGGCTCTAGGTAACTCCTGGCCAGATGCAACAGCCGAGTCAGACTCAACGTTTCGGGTTCCTGTCACCGAGGACGACCTCGCTGACATCATGTACACCTCTGGCACCACGGGAATTCCCAAGGGGATAGCCGTGCGGCACTGCGGCCTTCACATCATTGCGAACGGCACACCGGAGTGGACCTCCAAGGCATGGCTGCACAGTTCGCCACTCTTTACTTTCGCAGGTCTGAGCTTCATCTATAACCCTATGAAGATGGGCATGTCCACCTTGTACCAGTCAAAATTCGATGCAGGGATCTGGCTGGAGACTGTTGAGGAGCGTCGGCCCACGATGGCGTTCTTGGTGCCGGCAACAGCACAACTCTTAATGAATGATCCGGGCATCAGTATGGCGGACCTATCGAGTCTGCAGTTGGTCTCGATCGGCTCAGCACCACTACCCGCAGGCCTACATCGTCGCTTAGCTGAGTTGCTGCCCGAAGCGGCGGTCACGAACAACTACTCAATGACCGAGTCGGGCACCTCGTTCACGTACCTTCCCAAAGAAGAAGTCGAACGAAGAGCAGGGTCAGTTGGAATACCTATGGGCACCAAGATTCGTATCGCCGATGAACATGGGATCGAGGTTGAAGCTGGGCAGATCGGCGAGATTCTGATTGGAGTCGGCGACTCTCAGCGCGAGTACTTCAAAGACCCCGCAGCTTCTGCTGCTACCTGGCAGAACGGCTGGCTGCACAGTGGCGACCTTGGACGACTTGATGAGGATGGCTATCTGTACATCGTTGGTCGGGCAAAAGAGGTCATCATTCGCGGTGGCAACAACGTCTATGCGACCGACGTCGAGACGGTTCTCTATGAACACGAAGATATCGCCGAGGCCGCTGTGGCTGCTGTTGCGCACGAGGTGCTCGGTGAAGATATCGGCGCATGGGTGGTGCTTCGAGCAGGCGCTACCCCTGATGCCAGCTCAATCATCGAGTTCTGCAGCGAGCGACTCGCTGACTACAAAGTGCCACGCGTCATCACGTTCCTAGATGAGTTGCCACGCAACCCAACGGGCAAAGTCCTCAAACGCGAGTTACCCGCACCCCCGACTTGAAGCGAATCAAACCAGACCAGACCTGACCAGACGAAGATTGCAGGATATTTCCATGAACCAAGAACGACTTCATAGCTTCACGTTGGCCGACACCTTCCGAGAGCATCGACGTAATTACCCCGATCGACTAGCCACGGTAGACAGCGAGATCAGCTTGACCTGGCCACAGCTGGACGACCGAATCAACCAGCTAAGTTCGGCACTCACACAAGCCGGGGTGGGCCAGGGCGACGTCATTTTGTGGCTCGGCCAGAACAGCTTCCGAATTGTCGAGTGCCTCGGGGCCGCTGCAAAACTTGGAGCAGTCTGCTGTATCGCAAACTGGCGGCAATCCGCAGATGAGACAGCGTTTGTGTTGCAAGATTCTCAGCCATCGGTCGTGATCTGGCAAGAGGAAGAGGTGGGCGACACCATCAGAGGCGCTCGGGATTCTGCCGGTCTCGGATCTGCTATTTGGCTTCAACATGACGCTCAAGACACGGGAACTGACTCCTCCGGCTCGCTCAGCTACGAGGCATTCTTGGCCTCAGGCGAGTTAGTGGATCCTCAGGATCGGCCGATCGCCGTCCAAGCAGGGGCCGAAGATCCTGTCCTCATGTTGTACACCGCAGCGTTCACCGGCACCCCGAATGGTGCGCTGCTCTCGCATAACGCCCTGCTGATCCAGAGTCTGATGATGGCGAACTTGCAGCGCATCGATGCAAGCTACCGGTACCTCAACTCCGGGCCGCTGTTTCATGTTGCAACCCTGATGACGACGCTGGCCACCTTGGTGATGGCCGGAACTAACTTGTTTCTTCCGCGAGTTGAGGCCGAGGCAGTGTGTCGCCTGATTCAAGACCAAGGCTGTACGGGTGCTTTCCTGATGGGTCCAACTATCGATCAGATCCTCGAGTTCAACGCAGCAGATCAAAACGGTGATTCCCCCTATGACCTCTCCACGCTGCGAAGCTTTCGCGGTAAGCCAGAGTGGAATGCGATGATCACCGTGGATGATTCACCCTGGGCTGTGAAACCAGCCGGCTTTGGGCAGACCGAAGTCATGGGGATGCTCACGTTTAACGCTGTCGGTGGCGACTGCGTAGGGTCCGCAGGCCGCGCATCTCCCATGGTCAGGGTTCGCATCCTCGACCCGGATGGGCAAGAGGTTGCCAGTGGTGAGACGGGAGAAATCGTGGCCGCAGGGCCGCAGGTGATGTCGGGCTACTGCAATCACCCCGAAGAAACGCAGCGAAGGCAAGAAGGCGGTTGGCACCACACAAACGACCTTGGCAGAAGAGAACTCGACGGGTCGCTGAGTTTCGTGGGGCCGAAGGGTCGACTCATCAAATCCGCAGCAGAGAATATCTACCCTGCCGAGGTTGAGGCTGCACTCAATTCCCAGGATGCGGTTCGTGAATCTGCAGTCATCGGCATCGCTGACCCAACTTGGGGACAGTCAGTCTGCGCAGTCGTTGTGCTCAATGACGGTGCAGAGGTCACCGAGGCTGAGCTGATCGAGTCAGTGAAGTCGCGCATTGCCTCGTACAAGAAACCCAAGAGCATTGTGTTTCGAACAGAACCGCTCCCCCGTCTGGGATGGCCGATTGATTACGAGACACTCGATGCAGAATACGACGGCGGCGGATACCCGGGATCAGGCTGATTCGGTACAACAGCACTGAGCAACAGCCCTGAGCAACAACAGCCCTGCGCAACGGCTGAGAGCAACAACAGCTAGGCAGATGGTGCCTGTAGAAGCTGTGGTTCTTCACCTGTGAAGACAATCTCTCGAATGGTAAATCTCCAGACACCATCGCGTTCGAGGCTGAGTTCATCGTGATACCGGCCGGTGGTCGTAATGACCCCTTTACGGTTCACAAAAAGAAAATCACTCCAGCACTGAGCAGAACTCGCATCCTCCGAGACCAAAATGAGCGGATTGATCACCACGTGCTTTCCTCGGAGTTCCGGTGGTTGCCCTGCCTCGATGAACGCCTGC
>CAFBOG010000027.1_pt1 | contig 13421 bp, 9 predicted proteins | sample 7269381 | NCBI WGS metagenome assembly CAFBOG01 (sample SAMEA6814108, study PRJEB35770) | freshwater metagenome | biome: Freshwater; feature: Freshwater reservoir; material: water | place: Czech Republic | collected 2017-07-26 | depth 30m m
CCGAGGCTGTGTCAATCGAGCCTGAGACAGCGGAGGCTGTGAAAACCCCACGCCGCCGCGTCTCCTTTTTTCGGGTGGTAGTGGCCCTTCTGCTGGTGGCAGGCGTGAGCTTCGCAACTGTGAGCTTTGTGAACCGGGCTGTAGATCAATCGGCGAAGGGCAATCCGACGGCGTGGTTTGCCCCGTATGTTGACGCCACGTTGGTTCCGACTTTTCCGTTTGAGAACCCCGTAGAAGGTGGCTCAAAAGATGTAGTACTTGGCTTTATCGTTGCCGATCGAGACGGCGGGTGTGCCCCAACCTGGGGGACCTACGTAGACCTTGATGGAGCGGCTACCTCGTTCGACCTTGATCGCAGGATTACGCGTCTACGAGCAGCTGGTGGAAACGCGATTGTGTCATTTGGTGGTCTGAGCAACTCCGAACTTGCCCTTCGTTGTAAGTCGCCCGCCGATCTTGCAGAGGCCTACCGAGAGGTGATTAACCGGTACGAGCTTGCAACAGTAGATTTTGATATTGAAGGCGAAGCGCTAGCCGACACTGCAGCGAATCAACGCCGAGGTGAAGCGCTGAAGCTCCTTCAGGATGAAGCAACGAAGGCGAACCGAGAGCTTGCTGTGTGGTTGACACTCCCGGTTGCCCCGCAGGGACTAACCGCAGATGGCCTTGCGGCCGTTGAGGCCACGCTTGCTGCTGGGGTCGACCTTGCCGGGGTGAATGTGATGACCATGGACTACGGGGCTGGCCGTCCGGAATCAATGTCGATGGCGGCTGCAAACGAGGAAGCTCTGCAGTCAACCTTCACACAGCTAGACGGTGCCTATGAGCGGGCGGGCAACAAGCTGCAGCCGGCTGAACTCTGGGGCAAAATCGGCGCAACCCCAATGGTGGGAACGCAAGACACCACCCCTGATCAGTTCACCATTTCGGACGCACAGGCGTTGATCTCTTTTGCCAAAGTGAACGGCCTTGGCCGACTCTCGCTGTGGTCGGCGAACCGAGATGGTCCCTGCGGGTCTCAGATGGACGAACTCATTGTGAGCAACACATGCAGTGGGGTGAAGCAGGAACCGCTTGAATTCTCTCGAATTCTGAACAACCTGACGGGGCGGGCAATTGGCAAGGATGAGCAGGTGACCACGACTACCGAACGGCCAGTTCTTGTCGATGATGCGCTCACGAGTCCCTACCCGATATGGCAGGACAGCCGGATCTATGTTGAGGGTCAGAAGATCGTTTGGCACGGAAACGTGTACGTCGCGAAATGGTGGACCAAAGAGAATCGACCCGATGAGCGCGTCGAGAACCTGTGGGATTCACCCTGGCGCTACCTCGGCCCTGTCATGCCGAACGATCGACCTGCTCCCAAGCCAGACCTTCCTAACGGCACGTATCCCGCTTGGAACAAGGCTTCGGTCTATGCCAAGGGGAAGCGAGTTCTCTTTCAGGGGATGGCATACCAGGCAAAGTGGTACACCCAGGGTGACGCGCCGAGTCCAGATCGACCATGGGAAACCCCTTGGCAACCAGTCTCGGTTGATCTTGCAGGGTCGCTGAAGGATCTTGGGGCGAGCCTTCCCGATTGGAGCGGCGCTGTTGCGTACGAGGCCGGCTCGCAAATTCGTTATCAGGGCGTTGCGTATGAGGCCACGCGGTGGAATCAGGCCGACGCTCCGGGTAGTAAGAATCTGACCGCTGGACTCCCAACCTGGCTGCCGCTCGACGCAACTGGCGACGCAACTGGCGACGCGGCTGGCACCTCGAACACAACGGTGCCGATGAGCTAACCGGTTAACGCACAGAACTCCTAGTCGCCGGCACCCACCGACAGGTTTTCTGTTGGCGAGGTGAGCTTCCCGTCATCGCGCAGGGCAAAGAACTTGCCGCCGCGAGTACCCACAAAAATAGAGCCTTCCCACACAGCTGGTGTGGCCTCGATGCACCCGCCCAGCTTGAGTTCCCACAGCTGTGGTGGCACCACTTTGGTATCCGAAACGTCGTAGCCGCGAAGCACACCGTTGCAGTCGCCGTAGACCAGCGTGTTCTCAACAGTCACTGGTGATTGCCAGGTTGGTCCCGGCAATTTGATGGTCCATCGTTCGGCACCAGTTTCGCGGTCAAGCGCCAGCAACTTCCCGCCATTTGTCGCCGCAATGACGACGTCTTTGTAAAGAGCAGGAGTAGTCCAAAATCCCGCTGTTGCTGCAACGCGATCGTCGTATTTCCACACAAGCGGATCATCCGGCTTCTTGGGGTCAAGCTTCATCAACTGTCCCACCTCGGCTGATCGCGAGTTGCCTCGTTCGTACTCAACTGCCACGTATAAGAACCCCTCGGCATCGATTGCAATGCTGGCGTCGGTGTCATCACCAACCCAGTATCGGAACGTCTGCTTGGGCTCACCGGTCCCCGCTATTTCAGGCTCAAGATCCCAACCCGAGACCAATCCGCCAGAGTTGGCGTAGTAGACGGTGTTGCCAGACACAGCGACGGAATCCTCAATAGACATCTCTTTTGCCCGATTTCCGGCAAGGTCGCTGATGACCTGCTGGTCCCAGCTTGGCGTATTGAACACCAGCTTGGGGTCGATTGTCACCAGGCCATCGGCGCCATAGGCGCGATTGAGTTTGACCATGTGGAATTGGCTGTTCTCTCCGCCCTCGAGCAAATAGTCATCAAGAATCAGACCCGAACCATCCCAGTCGTCATTCCATAAAGTGGGAGATACAGCGGTGGCCGACAGTTTCCAGAGCTCAACGGCCTCGCCCGGTCGGTCGATTGCGAGGGCCCGGTAGTAGCTGTCACGGCTGCCTGAATAGACAATCGGAAAGCCGTTCGGATCCACCGTGACGGAGCCCTTAATGATGTCGCCAGTCTTGAACGGGGGAAGAATATCTTCGCCCGTGTTGCCATCCATGAAATGGACAGCGCCGTCGTAGGCCCCGAACACGACCCACAAGCGACCATCTCGATTGAACACTGCCGGCTGTCCTGTCCAACCCATTCCGCACCAAGACTTTGTCACTCCCTTCGACGAGGAGCTCGAACACATCCCGCCGTCCTTGGGGTAGTACCAAGCAACTTTCGGGGCCTTTGGGACGGGGCCCCTGCCGTAATACGAGCGGGTGGGGTTACCTCGAAAGGTCAACAGCCCCGGCACCTCGGCCGACCACATGTGACCCGAGCTTGCTGGGTTGACGAGCTGCCCTTTTACTGCAGGTACGGGAACCTGAAGTGGGTCTTTGACCGCAGGCTTCTTGAGTTCGGTTGTCGTGCTTGCGTCTTCGGATTCCGCAGTTGAGGTACTGCTGCTCGTAGCGCCACCCTGGGTTGCATCCTCTTTGGTCTTGCCTCCCGAGAGCATGCTGCCAACAACTAGGACAATGAGAAATACGGCAACCAAGCCGCATGCCACAAACAGTCGACGCCGCTGAGCGACCTGCTTTGTGCTTGGTGCCAAGTTCCGGTCACGCTGGAATTGATAGCCGTCAGGGCTGCCTGCGCCATCGGGGTCATTTGGGTGGTGGGGGTCTGTCATGCTTCACCATCTTCGCCGATAATTGCCCGAGTAGTGGTGTTTTGTGGCTGTGGCTGCGGCTGCGGGCGCGGGCGCAGAGGCTTCTACTGCCGCAGTTCGCCCTCTGCAACGAGGCGATCCAAGGTCAGCTCGGGCTGCTCGGCAATCAGGCGATCCAGCCAGTAACTGGACTCAAAGACAGCCAGCAATGTGCCGTCGCTGCGAGCCAGAACATCGACGCCTTGCATGGACCGAAGCGTGGGTGCGGATTCGGCGTCGGTACGCCGGGCCACTTTGTAGTTCGTCATGGAGAACTCGACGGGAGCGCCGAACTCATTCTCGAGCCGGTGCTTTGCAACCTCAAACTGCAGCGCACCAACAGCTGCTAGCACAGGTGACTGATCCCCGTAGTCAGGGTCACGCAACACCTGAATGACACCCTCTTCGTCTAGCTGGGTGATGCCGTTTCTGAACTGCTTGGTGCGACTCACATCGGTGGTGCGCGCAATGGCAAAGAACTCTGGGGCAAAGCTTGGGATCTCTGGGAATGTCACAGCGGTCTCTGCCCACAAGGTGTCTCCCACGCGCACATCATTTGCGTTCACCAGGCCGATTACGTCTCCCGGAAAGGCCTCTTCGAGGGTCTCGCGTTCTTGGCCAAAGACCGAGTGAGCGTACTTGGTGGCGAAGGGCTTTCTGCTGCGATCTTGAATGACCACCATGCCGCGCTCGAAGCGGCCCGAACACACTCGCAAGAACGCGATCCGGTCGCGATGAGAGCGGTCCATGTTTGCCTGCACCTTGAACACAAACCCAGAGAATGGCGAATCGAGTGGGCGCTTCTCTCCAGAGGTGTCGGCGCGGGGTGACGGGCTTGGCACCTCGTCGATGACCGAGTCGAGAAGAAGCCGGACCCCAAAGTTGGTAAGTGCAGAACCGAAGAACATCGGAGTTGTCTCACCTTCAAGAAACATCTCTCGGTCGTGTTCCGCCCCGGAGAGCAGCTCGAGTTCATCCAAACTCTCAGTCCACGATTCGCCTTCTTCAACAAGTGCGCGATCGGCGGGAACGATCTCTTCGGGAGCCTCGGTTGACCCCCGAGCAGTTCGAGTAAACCGGATGAAATCCCCGCTGCTTCGGTCGACCACGCCGCGAAAATCACCGGCTATGCCCACGGGCCAAGTCATCGGCGTACAGATCAGACCCAGCTTTGATTCGATGTCGTCGATGAGTTCAAGCGGACTCAACCCTGGACGGTCCCACTTATTGACATAGGTCAGGATGGGCAAGCCCCGGCTGCGGCAGACCTCAAACAGTTTTTGAGTCTGCGCTTCAATGCCTTTCGCAGCATCGAGCACCATGACAGCAGCATCGCAAGCAGTGAGTACCCGGTACGTATCCTCAGAGAAGTCGCGGTGACCGGGGGTGTCAAGCAGGTTGACCACGCAGTCGCGATAAGGGAACTGCAACACAGTTGATGTGATTGAGATTCCGCGCTGCTGCTCTAGTTCCATCCAGTCACTAGTTGCTGAGCGTCGGGCACCCTTTGCCTTGACGGCGCCGGCTTCACGGCCGAGCGCGCCACCATAGAGAAGCAGCTTTTCAGTCAGGGTGGTCTTGCCAGCATCCGGGTGCGAGATGATGGCAAATGTGCGTCGCCTGAGGGCTTGGGAACTGGGGACTTCGGGCGAACTCACCATGACATGAGACTCGCCACGGGCCAAGAACGCAAAGTGGGCTGCAAACTGAGCCTGCTCTTGGGGTACAGCGGGGTCAGCTGATCGATGCCTCGACCGCCTTGATCAGCGAAGCTGTGCGTGGGTCTCCGGCAAGGCCGAACTGCATCTGGTTCATCACATAGCCAAAGGCCATCTTGCGATCCGGGTCTGCAAAGCCGACCGATCCACCGGCCCCGTAGTGACCAAAGGAGCGATCACCGGACAGTGGCGAGAAGTCTGAACCGCGCATGAATCCCATGGCGAAGGGAATCGGGAACATCAACACTGCGTCAGCGCCCTCGGTTTGCACTTCAATTGCCTTATTCATTGCATCCTCGGATAGCAGGCGCAACCCGTTCACCTCGCCAACGCATGCGGCATACATGCGAGCCAGTGAATTGGCGTTCGTGACTCCGTTCGCCGCCGGGATCATGGCCGACCACAATTCGGGGGTATTCCAAGCCTCTTGGTCCAAGAAGGCACCGCCAGGCGCAGAGAGCGCCTTGCCTGCAAGGTTGTCGGGGCCGAGCAGCATGTCGAGCATCTGCACCAGACCAATCGAAGCTGGTGCTGCTAGCTCCTCAGTCCCAGCTTCAAGACCAGCAACTGCTTCAACATCAGCACCTGCGCCCGCACCTGCGGCTGAAATGACCTCGAGGTCGACTCCCTCGGGGAGGCCCATCGGGATTAGGCGAGAGACCCGGTCATGTTGCTGCTCGGGCAGTCCAATCCAGAAGTCCAAACCAAGCGGGCCAGCCACCTCGGTTGCAAAAAACTCGCCGATACTCATGCCCGATACCCGGCGCACGATCTCACCAACTAGCCAACCGTAGGTAACAGCGTGGTACCCGTGTTGAGTTCCTGGCTCCCAGACGGGCGTGCTTTCTGCCAGTGCACTCACCACCGTGTCCCAATCGAGCGCATCATCCAAACTCAGTCGCTTGGTTGTATCGATCAGGCCGCTCTTATGACACAGCAGCCAAGAGACAGGAATCTCGCCCTTGCCTTGTGCTGCAAACTCGGGCCAGTACTGCGCAACGGGTGCATCAAAATCTAGCAATCCACGTTGGGCCAAGATGTGCGCGCACAATGCAGTTGCGCCCTTGGTGGCAGAGAACACCATCTGCAAGGTGTCGGCGTTGTAGTCCTGGCCCTGCGTGGTTTCTCCCCCAGTCAGGTTGACTACTGCTTGACCGTCCACGTACAAGCTAAAGCCAGCACCGACTTCACCGTGGGAAACAAAATTCTCTTCGAAGGCCTCTCGAACCTGCTCAAAACCTGGTTCTACGGTGCCGCGGATCTCTGCCATGGGGATTCCCTCATTCTGTCTGCTCAACAACCTGGGTCGTATCGTAGGCGCGAGCGGCGAGGGCAGCCCTGCTCGAACAGTTATGGCTTCGAGAACGTGGCTTCCCGGACGAGTGTCCGCCCATCAGTAAATCTGACCTCGGCCCGAACCGTGTGGGTCCCAGTGCTCAGACTCGTTGGGTCGAGCGAGGTTCCACCAAGGAGTTCCCAAGGGAAACTGGACTCTGTAGCTCTGAGCTCGCCATCGAGGAAGAACTTCACTGAGTCAATCCCATCATCAACGCTTGCATCCAAGAAGATAAAGATTGCGGCAGTTCCCGTAACTATTTGTGCACCTTGCAATGCCACCGAGGATGAGAGAGAAGGCGAAGCGGACCACCGCAACCCGCCGGGACTGCTGCGAACCTCGGTGGTGGTAGGCGCAGGGATGCTGCCCGTCGGAGAAGTTGTGGGTGGAGGATCTGTGCTGGGAACCTCGAGTGAAGTAACTGGCGGATCGGCAGGAGCGGTCCTAGTCGGTGATCTAGGGGGCGCAGTGGCTCTTGGTGATGCTGGCGTACGTGGTCTTGTTGTCGGCGCTTCTGCGATTTCGGCCGGGCCAGATGCAGCGGTAGGAGGTGGCTCGGCGATTGTGGTTGCGCCAAGCACAGATGCCGGCGGGAGCGTAGAGATGGTGCTGCTTGGGGTGGTATTGGGTTTGGTGTTTGGCGGTGTAGGCAGGGTTTGGGTTTGATCCGCACGCGCTGCTTGTGCCTGATACGCCATCGGTAGAGCCACCACGCAGGTCATCAGGGTAGATGCCGAGGCGGCGAGCAAAACGCGCCCTAAACGCGCTCGTTGTGTTGTCATTGCATTAGTTAGGCTCGCCATTCGCCGCCTCCTTCCTACGTATCTTCACAGAATTCCCATCCTTCTCCTATGGGCAAAACCCGCGATTGCCCGCCACTCTGAGTAGGTGGATTTGCTGAGCAGCGGCCTAAAAGCCGGTTTTGTCACGGAGCGCAGTTTTCTTAGACAGCCTCGCTGTCTTCAGTAGTCGGGCGCAGATCAATAATTCCGAGTCGAACTGCCGACAACACAGCGTGAGTCAGGCTTTGCGTATCCAAACGGCGGTAGATGGCATTGAGGTGGTTGTGCACAGTTTTTTGGGTGATTCCCAGCTCACGTGCCACCTGTTTGGTGCTCTGGCCGTCTGCGATCATCTGCAGAATCTCGGTTTGGCGAGAAGACAACAGTTCTTCTCCAGGATCCTCTGCCTCGACCACGGTCAACATTGATGCCGCCAATTGCGGGCTGAGTACCTCTTCGCCAGCGAGTACCCGGCGCAGAGTGTCAAGCACGTCGGCAAATGAGGTTCCCTTGGTCAGATATGCAGAGGCTCCGGCCTCGAGTGCAGACCGAGTGAGTGGGGGATCATCGTGCATCGTGAGCACAACGACTTTGATATCTGGGAACTCGCTGATAATTCTGCGGGTTGCACTGACCCCGTCGAGTACCGGCATGGACAAATCCATCAGCACAATGTCGGGTTGAGTCTCTCGTGCAAGCGTCACAGCCTCTTCACCGTTGCTTGCTTCGCCGACGACTTCTTCCCCGGCGTTTTCGAGTCCTCGACGGATTCCGTCCCGAAGAATCTGATGGTCATCAGCTAATAGAACTCTCAACGCATTGCTCCCTGTTTGAGGATCGGTACCGAATTACTACTCGAAGTTCTGCCAGCAAAGACTCGCAGCACCGTCCCAGAACCGGGGGTGCTCTCAATGGTGAGGTCGGCGCCAATGACATCGGCTCGTTCTCTCATGCCAACCAAACCATAGGAGGAATCACGAACCCCTCGGGCGATCTCAAACCCTTGGCCATCGTCAGTTACTTCGAGTTGAAAGTTCCCGCCGTCTACATCCCAGACGACGCTGACATGCGTGGCGAGAGCGTGCTTTGCAATGTTGTTGAGTGCCTCTTGCAGAATTCGCAGAATCTCGTTCTCGACCGGAACGGGCAGGCGCTCCTCTGGTCGAGTAACAGTAAAGGTGGCCGTGACTGCAGAGCGTTCCGCGAAACGCGCCACCAGATCGCGTCCGAGCCTTGCAAGGGGCTGGTCCTCGCTGACACCTGATCGCAACTGGCGGAGCGTCTCACGGAGTTCGTCAAGTGCGGCTTGGACATCGCTGTAGAGCTGGGTGAGTTCCTCAAGCTGCTCGGGCTCGTTGCTCATGATTCGCTCGAGTTCGAACGAGATATAGGTGAGCCATTGACCGAGTCGATCGTGCAAGTCCCGGGCTAAGCGGATGCGTTCCTCTTCCGCTCCCAGCGTTCGGAGCCGTCCGAACCATCGGGCGTTGTCAATGGTGAGCGCGAGGACCTCGGCCATGCCGGTTAACAGGTTCAGGTGCTGCGGCTGAAAGTGATCGCTCTCGGCGTGTTCGAGGCCCAACAGGCCAATGGTATTGCCACGAGTTTGCAAGCGGATATAGAGCCCGCTCTGACTGCTGCTGGAAAGAAACAGCGACCCACCGCTATCTACGGGAGTGCTTCCTGTTACGGGATTGACCAAGATAGGCGCAGTCGAATTCAATGCTTGGCGAAGCGGATCGGGCAAGGCGGCAGTTCTATAAGCCGGGTTCAGCACGCAACCATCGGCCAACTTTGGTACCCATTCCTCGGAGCGTTCATCAAGGGCCAGCAAACAGATTGTGTGGGTATCAAAGGCAGTTCCAAGTTGCAGCCGGGATGCCTCTAGGGCCTCACGAAGGCTGAGCGAGGTTGGCAGTGTGCGCGCCACATTGTTGACCAAGGTGAGCAGATCGTTTGCATCGCTGAGCGAGTCGACCTGACCAGCGAGTGAGCCCCGCCGCACCTCTGAATCCAAGAGTCGACCCCGTACAAAACTTGCTGCGGCAACGCCCAGAATCAGGACCAACGTCAGCCCAAAATCTCGCTGGGTGTCGGCTTGTTGGCTGTAGGTATTCGCCCCAAGCGGCAGAGCGATCAGCATGGTCACGGCGCCAGTTAGTAACGCAATCGTTCCTGCGAGGTAGCCCCAGCCGAAGCTCATGACCACCATGGCGGCCATCAGCGAAAAGATGAATGGACTTTCTAGGCCGCCGCCTGCACCAACGGCCAGACCGATGATTGCAACGTCTCCGAAAGCTACAAATCGGTCCTGAAAACGTGTGGATGCCAGACGGATTGGAATGACTGTTCGCCAGGTGGTGATGAACACACACACAGCAACCGTGATCACTGCAATATAGGAGCCCTGAAATGCAGCGGGAGCGGCGAAGACGATTCCAAACCCCACTGCACCCCACCGGAGCGTTGCAATTGCGGGAGAGACGCCCGATCGAATCGACGGGGGTAGCGCAAAATTTCGGGTTGCGTCGTCAATCCCACCAAATGGCAACGCGCGCAATGCAGCCACGGCCTGATCGACTTGGAGTCGTTCGGCATCTGAAGTAGGTGAACTCTCTAGGTCAGTGGCGTCCATGTGAAGTCTCTGCTGTTCACTCTACTAATCGTCGGTCAAATACTGTGCCGCTGAGCAACAACTTCAGAGATCCTCGCTTGCAGCCCTAACATCGCTCAATGGTTTCTGATCTGACGAGCGAGTTTCTCACGCAGCCCGAAGGCGTGCGGCGCCCAGATCGCAGGCGAGTAGTTGACGCTGCCGGAGTGAAGCTCTCGGTGGCCGAATGGGGCGATGAACAGGCCCCAGCGCTGCTTCTGGCGCATGGCGGCTTTGACTTTGCCGAGACGCTCAACAGGTTTGCGCCGATGTTGGCCGATGGCGGGTACCGGGTAGTCAGCTGGGATCAGCGCGGCCATGGCGAATCGGCCTGGGCGCACTTGTACAGCTGGGAGGCAGATATCCGAGATGCTGCTTCAGTTCTTGCGACCCTCCCCGATGAGCCGCTGCCGTTTATTGGCCACTCAAAAGGCGGCTCCATGGTGATGCACCTTGCGAACGTTGCACCGCACCGGGTGTCTGCGTTGGTCAATCTTGATGGTCTGCCCTCTGGCAACAATATGCCTGACGTGTCAGAACTGGAACGAACGCGTATGCAACGCGATGAGATGGACCGGTGGTTGGCTCATCGTCGAACACTCAGTGATAAACAGCGCAGGCCTGGAACAGTGCAAGAACTGGCCGAACGCCGAGGTCGAATGAACCCACGCCTGACTACCGAATGGTTGCAGTACTTGGTGCAGGTAGGTGCGCGACAAGAGGCTGACGGTTGGCGTTGGAAGCTGGACCCCACCATGCGTATGGGCGGGTTCGGCCCGTGGCGGCCGGAGTGGTCGATGCTGAGGCTGCCAGGGCTAGGCGTGCCCATGCTCGGGGTGATGGGTTTGGAGATTGAAGTTATGGGCTGGGGCAGTCGACCATCGGATGTAGAGCCCTATTTGCCGCCCGGAGCGCAGTTCGAAGGCCTAGAAGGTGTCGGGCATTTTGTGCATATCGAACAGCCGCGCCTAGTGGCCGATCTGATTTTGGAGTTCCTCTCATGAGCCCCCTCGATTCAGAGAGCCCTGCGGATTCAAACAGCCCCGCCGTTTCAGACACCATCTGGGTGCGCCACAACCGCATTGACCTTGCGATTCACCACCTCACAAATGGGTCCGATCCGACCCACCGCCCACTGTTGCTCTTGCACGGACTCGGCGAGCGAACACCCGATGAAGTTCCCCCCAGTGTTCGCTGGCCGGGCCCGGTTTATGGCCTTGATTTTACGGGCCATGGGCAGTCGACCATTCCGGTTGGCGGCGGCTACACCTCGGAAATTTTGGTTGGAGATGTTGATGCATCGCTCGAAGAGCTTGGCGAAGTCACCATTTTGGGGCGCGGACTCGGCGCATATATCGGCCTGCTCATTGCTGCAGCGCGACCCCAGCAAGTGATGGGAGTGGTGATGTCTGATGGGCCCGGTTTAGTGGGTGGCGGGATTCACCCAGGGTCTCCATCGGTTCCCTTTCCGGCACCCTGGGCCAGTAACACCCCCGACCCGTTTGCACTTCTTGAGTTGGCTCGAGACGTTCGCCCACCCGACTATGCGCAGACCTATGTTCGGTTTGTCCTTGAGAGCAGCAAGTTGGAAAAGGCGCTCATGGTGTGCGCAGTAGCTCGACCGGAATGGCTTGCAGCAGTTGCGGCCGAGCCGGGAGTTGGGCAGGGCACAGTAGACGAGGCTTTACAGTTCTACGCAGGGTTCTAAGAAGTACGCAGGTTTATAGGGAGTACGCAGGTTTATAGGGAGTACGCAGAGTTCTAGGGCTGATTACTCATCTGCGGATTCGGCGGTGGCGCCGTCAAGGCGTTCAACAATTTTTTCAACCTGAAACCGTGTGGCATCAAGTTTGCTGCGGCACCAATCCACGATCTCTGCAGCGCGACTGACCTGTTCAGCGAGTTCGTCCACATCCAGGCCATCCGATTCTAGGGATGCCACGATCTGTTCAAGCTCGGCCATAGCGGCGCTAAAACCGAGCTCTTCAGGGGAAACTGCTTCGGTACTCATCTACTTCTCCTCAAGTTGGCCCGGGCTGGACTGGCCTGGGCTTGTTTCGACTGTGCTGGATTCAACAGTGCTTGTTTCAATAGTGCTTGTTTCAACAGTGCTGACCACGCTGCCATCTGCGAGTTGGGTGGTGATTTGCTCGCCGTGATGAAGTTCGCTGGCTGAGCGAACCACCGTTCCTGATGCTGTGCGGGTAATGGACCAGCCTCTGCCAAGCGCTGTTGCGGGGTCGTGCACACGAGCGCGTGCTGCTAGGGCGTCAAGACGGTTGCGAGTCAACGCATCCCACTGACTAGCTGCTCGACCAACCCTGCTCGACGCAGCGGTTAGTCGCGTCTCGGCATCCGAGGTCACGCGAGGCACGGCAATTTTGGTGCTGTGCAACAAGTGCGAAACTCTCTGCTGGTCTCGATCAAGATGTCGCAGGGCGGCGCGCCCAGCACGACCGCCTGAGTCAATCATTTGCCGTTCGCTGCGATCGAGACGGTTCGCAACTACCTCGCAGGCCTGCAGCCACGAGCGCTCCATCATCTGTGCCGCTGCATTGACTTGATTCACCACAGCGGCTGCGCATGCAGTCGGAGTCTTATGGCCACTATGCGCAACCTCTTGTGCCACGGTGCTATCGATCTCATGACCGATTCCCGTGAAGACTGCAAGGGTTGACTCGGCGATTGCGCGGGCAACGGATTCCAGATCGAATGCAGCAAGGTCAGTTCGCGCACCTCCGCCGCGGCAAAGCAAGATCAGGTCAACCGGCAGGTCCTGAGCTGTACGCAGAGCACTCAGAATCGAAGCTTCTGCCTCGGCTCCTTGCACCCGTGCATCGAGTTCGAAGATGTGCAGCCCAAGTCCAGATTTTTGGAACTCACCCAGAACGTCTGCGTGCGCAGCGCTACCGAGGCTTGTGATGAGCGCAACGCGAGTGGGGAGGGGGGTCAGGGGGCGGAGCGCGTTTGCCCTGAGTAGACCCTCGGCGGAGAGCAGCGCAAGCACTCGATCACGTTCCTGATCGAGCACACCAAGCGTGAATGTGGGGTCAATCCCACTCATGCGAAGTTGTAGGGAGCTGCGCGACTCGTAGGTGTTCAACTTGCCCGAAATACGAACGCGCACGCCGTCTGCAAGTTCGATTGCACCGCCCTGCATATCTAGGAATCTGCTCACCGCTGCGGCTTCACGCGCAAACAATGTGATTGCCAACATGGAGGGATAGGTGGGATTTTTGGAGTCGCTATCGATCAGATCGAAGTACACATGCTTCTTGGCAGAGACCTTGTAATTGCGGATCTCTCCCTGCACCCACATCTCGTAGCCGAAGGTGTGCTGTAACAGGCCATTGATTGCCTCATGCAATTCAGAGAC
>CAFBOG010000029.1_pt1 | contig 13246 bp, 12 predicted proteins | sample 7269381 | NCBI WGS metagenome assembly CAFBOG01 (sample SAMEA6814108, study PRJEB35770) | freshwater metagenome | biome: Freshwater; feature: Freshwater reservoir; material: water | place: Czech Republic | collected 2017-07-26 | depth 30m m
CTCGGAGTTAATTCGACCAGGGTTGCCACCGGTCACGGTGGATGTGAGCGAGCGTCCGCCCATGGTTGAGGTCAGCTCGTACCTAGGTCGGGCATTGCAACTCGCTACCCTGCAGCCCTGAGCCCTGCAGCCCTGAGCCCTGCAGCCCTGAGCCCTGAGCCCAGCCCGTCAGCTGCGAGCGGTTTCTACTGCCAGTGCCGCTGCCTCTTGAAGACATGCCAAGGTGTCACCCATCGCCCGTTCGCGGCCGAACTGTTCAACTAGTGAAACCGTCGGAACCAGTGTTTGCGCCGCGTCAAATGCTTCGCCCACTACTGCGACTACTGGGACATCTAACTGATTGGCAAGATCGGTCACGCCGCCTACAACCTTTCCTTCGAATGACTCTGCGTCCAAGAATCCCTCGCCGGTGATCACAAGGTCGGCAGACTCAATCAGTTCATCAAGACCCAAGTAATCGGAAACAAGGTCAAAGCCAGAGAGCAGCGAGGCACCGAGGCAGGCCAACCCGCCCGCAAGACCTCCGGCCGCGCCGCCGCCTACCAAGTCACCAACCTGCACGCCGTAGTCATTTTCATAGACCTGCAGTAAGCGTTCGAGTCTGCGTTCCAAGAGCTTCACTTGACTAGGGGTTGCACCCTTTTGCGGCCCAAAGATCTGCGCTGCCTGAACAAAGCGAACACCAACATCGCAGGCCACGTTGAGTTCAACACCACGCAGTCGATGCAGCGGTTCAAGGGCACGCAAAGCACCCAAGCCACCATCTGTGGTTGCTGATCCGCCAAGGCCAACCACAATCTTTTTGGCACCGGCCTCGAGGGCAGCAGAGAGCAGTTCACCGGTTCCAAATGTGGAGGCTGCGACGGCATCGTTGTGTTCGGCCCCGCCAACGAGGCCAAGACCCGAGGCGAGCGCCATCTCGATCACTGCACTTCGCCCAACGAATCGCCAAGCCGCCTCGACTGGGTCCCCTAAGGGACCCGTGACTGTGGTGATTCGGTTAGCGCCACCAAGCACCTCGAGGAGTCCCTCGCCACCGTCGGCGAGCGGGCAGGCAATTGCTTCGTGTCCGAGCGCCTGCAGCCCTGCAGTCAGTGCAGCTACAGCCTGAGATGCTGAGGCAGTCCCCCTGAACTTGTCTGGCGCCACTAGGACTCGCACGAGTCAAAGCTTAGAACTCCTTGGTCTGGACACCTGCGCCAGACCCATCGTTTGCCGATCTAGGGTGAGCGGTGATGTCTGAGAGCAGAGAGCGCCCCGTCGTGATTGTGTCCAACCGGGGACCTGTCAGTTACCGAGTTGACCAAGGGGAGCTTGTCGGCATGCGCGGTGCGGGCGGATTGGTCTCTGGACTAGCACCGCTGCTCGAGAGCGGTCGGGCAAGTTGGATTGCGGCAGCGCTAAGTCCGGCCGACCGTTCCGCTGTTGCTGCAGGGACTGCTACCCCAGACGGACTAGCAGTTCGTCTGCTGAGTCTTGACCCCGTGGACCAGGCTCTGGCCTACGACCTGATCTCGAATCAGACACTTTGGTTTGTTCATCATGGACTGTTTGATCTGACGCGGTCACCCTCGTATACGGCGCAGTGGTACGAAGCTTGGAACGCGTATCGTCGAATCAATCAGGAATTCGCACGCGCAGTCTGCGAATCTGCTCCTGATGGTGCAGCCGTCTTGATCCAGGATTATCACCTGACGCTGATGGCACCCATGCTGGCGGCCGAACGCCCGGACCTCTCTACTGTTCACTTCCATCACACGCCCTTTGCAGGCCCTGACATGCTGCGCGTACTACCACCAGCCGTCAGAGATGAGATGCTGAATTCGCTCAATGCTCACCACGCATGCGGGTTTCATACCAGTGACTGGGCAGGGAATTTCAGCCAAGACCTGCTCCGCTGGCCAGCGGGTGGGAACGATCGAGCAGAGAGTTCACCGGCAAAGATTTTTGCCTCCTCGCTATCAACTGACGCTGCAGACCTTCGCTCTACTGCACAGTCTGAGCAGTGTGAGAAGAACCTGCGAGCACTGGAAGAAGCTCTCGGTGATTCGCAGTTGATCTTGCGAATCGACCGGATGGAATTGTCGAAAAACATTCTTCGCGGATTTCAGGCCTATGACCTGTTGCTACAAGAGCGCAGCGACCTGCATGGGCGGGTGGTCTTTCTGGCCTGTTGTTACCCATCACGAGAAAACGTGCCCGAGTATGCGCTGTACAAAGAACAGGTGGCTGCAGAGGTTGCCATGGTCAATGCCCGCTGGGGTACAGCAACTTGGCAACCAATCCAGTTCGAGACTGATGACGATTATGTGCGCTCCGTTGCTGCACTGCGCCGCTACGACGTGCTGCTGGTGAACCCAATCCGTGATGGGCTCAACTTGGTTGCCAAAGAGGGTCCGCTTATTAACGAGCGCTCGGGCCAGGTCGTGCTGTCTACAGAAGCTGGAGCTTGGGCTGAGCTTGGCTCGGCAGCGCTCGGGGTCAACCCATTTGACGTTGAGGAGACAGCACAGATGCTCGGAGTTGCCCTTGACCGAAGCCCCCAAGAGCGTTCCACCAGTGCCGCTGAACTGGCCCAACTCGTAGCCAAGCGCACCCCGATGGACTGGCTACAAGACCAGCTAGCAGCGGCGGACTAACTACCGATTTTTGCTGGCGTCCAGAATCGCAGCTTGGAGCTGGAACAGCAGGGCGACCATTGCCGAAGGTCCGTCAAGGATGAGATCAGCGCGGCGAAGCAACTCGTCATCGGACTCCTCGCTCCGAGCAAGAATCTTGAACACCTGCAACCCAGACGCTGAAAGGGTGTCGAGTGCGTCGAATGCAGGTAGATCACCCACATCATCGCCAAGAAAAAGCACAGGGCCCGCAAGTTGTCGGGCAAGGCTCAGTAGGACGGTTCCCTTATCGACATCAATCGGTGGGTGAAGTTCCACGCTCATACGGGCCGTTCTCGCAACAAGCCCTGAGGTAGCAGCAAGCTCTAGGGCATACTGCTCAACTTGGTCAAAGAGTTCGGGTTGGCCGCGGTAGTGCAGGGTGATGGACAGGCCTTTCAGTTCAACACGCATTCCAGCCGGACCGTTGGTTTCTGCTGTTGAGGCAAGCGCTGCGACTCGCTCAGGCCAAGCCACTGCCTCGGGGTGGTCACTGCGTACCCCGTGGCGGATCTGCTGCAACCCATAGAGTCCCACCAAGGTTAGGGAATCAGGCAGACCTGACTGGTCTGCAATGGGCTGGTCAGCAGCGGTCTGGTCAGCAGCGGTCTGGTCAGCAGAGCTCTGGTCAGCAGGGCTCAGCTGCCCTGAGAGTCGATCAACCAGAAACTCAATGGGACGGCCAGAAACGACCGCTAGCTCTCCCAGACTGCTTGCTAGAGATTGCAGGACCTGCACCGCACCCGGGAGCGGGACTGCAGCATCAGGATCGTCAACAATGAGCGAGAGAGTGCCGTCAAAGTCGGTTGCCAGAAGAGTTGCAGCTGGGGAGGCTGCAACGGCTGCTACGACTTGTTCGGCCGTCGCCACTTTCCCTTGGTTGGTCGGCATTGGTGACAGGACGGGGCCAGTCGGCAAAAACTGCCGGCTCAGCCTGTAGTCGTCGTGGTCTTGACAGTCGTGGTTGTGATTTTGGTTCCAGCCGACGGGATGGTGCTCGCTGCAGCGCCTCCAGCAGTGGTCGTCACCGTTGAGTTGCCTGAAGAGGAACTGCCCGAAGAAGAGCTACCTGAAGAAGAGCTACCCGAGGAAGAGCCGCCGGCAACGGTGGTCGTACTCGCACCAGCTGGGGTAATGATTCCCTCAACATCGGGGCCGAGCACGATGACCACGTTGGTATCTGTCGGAACATCTGTGGCCACTTTGCCTAGGACGGTTCCGGTAGGTAGCGGCTGAACTGCGCCGATGCTGAGCAGTTTGGCGATCGCCTTTGCGTCACCCTCGTATCCGGGTGCGTAGTACACGGTGGTGGTCTGCACTTGAGCCGCTGCAGTTTTGGCTGCGATGTTTGGGTATCCGGCCAATCCCAGGAAGTTCGCTGCAGTTGCTGCGTAGCCGCTCAGACCCGCACCGTTCAGTACAACTACCTTGAGCGTGGCTGGCGCAACAGAGGTTGAGGGAGTGGTCGTGGTGGGTACTGCCGGCTCTGTAGTGGTGGTCTTGTTGCTACCTTCACCGATTTTCACATCCTGAGAATCAGTCTGAAATCCCACACCTCCACCCTTGAGGAGAAGAATGAATCCGAGCGCGACAGCAACTCCAACCAAGATGAGTCCTCGTGAAGCTGGATTCGGGCCTTGGGGTGTTGGTCGCGATGGACGCGGACGCTGCGTCGTAGTCATCTCATAACCTTAGTCCTGTGGCCCGCGCGGTACGCGTTGATCCTCAGGTGAGGCTGATCTTTACGTGACAGGGTCAAAATCGATCAAAGCTGACTTCAGGCCAAAGACAAACGAGTTCGGCATCTCCACTACTGAATCTGGAACCACTCGGAGTTGATCGACTCGTTTGAGGAGCTCCTCGAACATGACTCGAATCTCTAGACGGGCCAACGAGGCGCCCAAACAGAAGTGGGTACCAAAGCCAAAGGCAATGTGATTGTTTGGGTTGCGGGTCACGTCTAGTTCTTCGGGGTGATCGAACTGCAAGGGATCACGATTTGCCGAGGAGTACATCAATACCAGCTGATCTCCAGCCTTGATCGCCTGACCTGCAATCTCGGTGTCCTCGACGGCGACTCGACACATGTTGTGTATCGGAGTCACAAATCGAATGAACTCCTCGACTGCAACTGTCAGGTTTGCACCCGACTTCAGCAGTTCCCATTGCTCGGGCCGGGCTGCCAACTCCAACAGGGTGCGAGCTATCACGGTTCTTGTGGTTTCTGCCCCACCGTCGAGTAGCAACAACGAGTCAGAGATCACTTCCTCCACCCCAAACGGGCAACCAGGCACTTCGGCTGTGGTCCAAACCGTCATGACATCATCGGCCGGGTTGAGTTTTTTGGCCTCGTAGAGTTCGGCCGCTGCCGCTGCAAAGTCCATCACTGCAGCGATGTTGTCCTCTTGGTGATACCCGGGACCACCGCCAAGGGTGATTGTTCGCTCCGACCAATCCATCAGCTTGGGCCACATGTCTTCACTGAATCCCAGAAGCAGGCCAATCATCTCGGCTGGCAACGGGGCAGCAATCTCACTGATCACCTCGACTGAGCCACCATGGGCGAATGCTTGGTCCAACAGGCTCGTCACGACTTCGCGAACGTGGTCTTCCCAAGTTGCAACTGCCTTCGGCGTAAAGCGACGAGCGACCAGACTGCGACGCATCTGATGGACGGGATCATCCAATCCGATGATGGCAGGATCGGCAGGAATATTGGGCCGATAGCCTCCCTTGTTCTGGTCGGAGTTGATGAAGAGAGCTTTTTGTTTCTCTATTTCGACGATGTCCGCATGTCGCGAAATGCCCCAGAGTTCGTTGGTGGAGTCCCAGTACACCGGAGCATGCTCACGCATCCACGCATAGGTGGAGTACGGATCGTTGACGTAGAAATCTCCATCCAAAAGGTCAATTGATCGCTCCTCGGTCATGACATCACCATTTCTTCGTTCTTTGTAGCTCCGAAGCCGGGCTAACTACTGACAGATTGGCACAAAAGTCAGGTGGGTATATCTAGAGTCAGCCTCACTCTGCAGCGATCCGCTCTACAGTCTTTGGTATTCAGTTCTTCCCTTCGTGCAGCTCAAAAAAGGAGCCTAGAAATGTCTATGCCATTGAACAAACGCATGGTGATTGTCCTCTCTTCACTTGCCCTGCTTGCGGGCATGAATGGCCTTGCCGGATGCAGCAAATCTGACGAGGGCTCGGCCACGAGTAGCACTGCATCGGACGCTCCTTCCACTACTGCCAAGAGCGGCGAAACAACCACCACCGCCGAAGTCGCTGTTGACGTGGGTGTAAACGTAAAGATCGTTTCCTCTGGAATGGGCGATGTGCTCTCGGATGGTCAGGGCCACGTGTTTTACATCTACACACCGGACGGTACGGGTGCAGCTACCTGCGTAGATGCCTGTGCAGCAGCGTGGCCTCCTGTGCTCACCGAGGGCGGGGTCGTTGCTGATGCTGCAGTGTCAAAGCTCAAGCTTGGAAGCACTGGGCAGGGAGCCTCGGAGCAACTCACCATCGAAGGCCAGCCTGTGTATTTCTTTGCAAGTGACACCGAGCCAGGTTCAGCATCCGGTCAGGCCGCCGGTGGCAAGTGGTTTGTACTCAACACCGATGGCGTCGCAGTTCAGTCGTAAATCAACCTAGCGACCTAGCAACCCAGCAACCCAGCAACCCAGCAACATCCAACGATTAGATCGGAACACGCATGACACGTACTTCTATGGTCTGGCGATCTGCCGTAGTCCTCGCAGGAATCGCTGTCATCGCAGCGGGGTGTTCGAGCGACAAGAAAGCGGAGAGCTCTGACTCTGGAGCCACCTTTACTGACGGCGCTCAACTCATCGCAGAGAATCTGACGAGTTACGACCCAGGCTTGGTGCAGACTCTCGATGAGTCACAGGTCACGACGGCACTCTACGACGGGCTCACCGACTTTGATTGGTCAAACCCCGAGGCGCCGGAACTCAAAGGTCTCGCCGCCGACTCTTGGACAGCAAACGCCGATTCCAGTGAATTCACTTTCAAAATAAAGGACGGTCTGGAGTTCTCAAACGGAGACCCAGTACTTCCGTCCAGCTTTGCGTATGCCTGGGTGCGCAACGGGCAGTCCGAGTTTGCTTCTCCTTACGGATACCTCATCGATTACGTCAAGGGTGGGACTGCTCTTCAGGACGGAACCGTTACCAACCTGGATTCCGCGATCGTTGCTGATGACAGCGCTATGACCTTGAAGGTCACGCTTGAAGCACCTCAAGCAGACTTTCCGGCCATCGTGTCACATCCGTTCTTTGGACCACTCCCTGAGAAAGAGGTCTCAAAGCTGAAAGATCAGAATGATTGGGGGTCCGGAATCATGATTGGCAACGGGCCGTTCAAGATGGACGCCGCGGCAAATGACCAGCAGGTGGTGCTGGTGCGTAATGACTCGTGGGCCGGGAACGTCAGCGGAGATACGAGAGCAGTTCTCGACAAACTCGTGTTCAAGATTTCACAATCTCAGGACTCGGCCTATACCGACTTTGAGGCAGGAAACACGCAGTCAGCTTCCATCCCATCGGGGCAATTCACCGCAGCGACAGAGACCTACAAGAACACCACAAGTCAGCCGCAGTTGGGCTCGTATCACTTCGACTTTGGCTTCACCGATCCGCAACTCGGCGGGGTTGACAACACACTGCTGAGGCAAGCGATCTCGCTGGCGATTGACCGTGATGAAATCAATCAGAAGGTCTACGAGGGCTTTCGGACTACCTCGACTGGCATCACCCCCAACGGAATCCCAGGCTTTGAGCCCGGCTTGTGCAAGTTCTGCACCTTCGACCCAACTGCAGCGAAAGCACTAATTACCCAGTGGAAAGAGGCTGGAGGCCAACTCACCGGACCGATCACTTTGGACTTCAATACCGACTCGGGCAACGAGCCTGTGGTGGCAATCATTCAACAAAACCTGAAGGCGGTTGGCATCGACTCCGAGCTAAATGGCATCTCGGAGAAGTACTTCGGCACCATGGCTGAAGGCGGCTGCCACTTCTGTCGTGCAGGTTGGTATGCCGATTACCCGACCTATGGAAACTTCATGTTTGACCTGTACAGCACTGCTTCGGTGGGCGGAAACAACATGGGCTCATTTAGCGATCCCGTATTCGACGACCTGGTCAATACAGCTCAGTCAGAGCCAGACAGCGCCAAGCGGTCGCAGCTCTATCGAGACGCAGAGACCTACCTGCTGAACGACTCCACCGGTACCGTCCCGATCAACTGGTACAACGGAGATCAGGTCTACGCCGACAATGTCGTGGGCTACACGCAACCACCTCTGGGCATCATCGCTTGGGAAAACGTCGGCATCAAACCATCCTGATCTCTCTGGATTTTGAGATTCGTCCCCATTGAACGCCTTCGTCCTTCGACGCTTAGCCCAGCTGCTGTTGGTGCTGTGGGGCGCGGTCACGCTGCTGTTCTTCTTGTTCTTCCTGTTACCCGATAACCCGGCCGAACTGATCGCTGGCGGAAAGGGAAAAACGCCTGACCCGCAGGTGGTGAAGAACATCGAAAAGAAGTACGGCCTGGATGAACCCATCGTGGTGCAATACGTCAAGTACCTCGGTCGCATTGTGACGCTGGACTTTGGAGAGTCCTATGCCGACGGGCAGCCAGTTACGCAGATCATCAAAGAGCGCGCTCCTGCAAGTCTGCGCCTAGCAACCTGGGCGATCTTGGTAGAAGCGTTCGTAGGTATTGGTGCAGGGGTGCTGTCAGCAGTGCGGAAGTACTCCGTTGCGGACACCCTCACCACCCTTCTAGCGGCCTTACTCAGCGCAATTCCTGTGTTCGTTTTGGGCTACCTCTTGCAGCAGGTGTTCGGTGTGCATGCTTTCAAAGCGGGCTGGCCGGAGTGGGCGCAACTTCCGGTTCAGGGGATAGGACCAAACACGTGGGTGGCTTGGATTTTCCCGACAGTTGAGGAGTTTCCCTACTTGATTCTTCCAGTAGTGGTGCTGGCATCGGTCTCGGCGATCATCGTGGCCCGACTCGCAAGAAGTTCCATGCTTGAGGTGGGAAAATCAGACTTCATTCGTACGGCTCGAGCAAAGGGTCTGAAAGAAGGGCAGATTACGAGTCGCCATGTGCTGCGAAACGCAATGATCCCCGTTGTTACCTTTATCGGGATTGATTTTGGGGTACTAGTTGGCTCGGCAATTCTGACTGAGACCGTGTTCAACTGGCCAGGTCTGGGATCGAAGATCGCACAGGCTGCCAGCGCAAGGGACCTACCCGTTTTGCTCGGACTAACGGTGGTAGTGGTCGTCGTGTTCGGTCTCGTGAACCTATGCGTAGACATCAGCTACGCATGGTTCGATCCGCGGGTTCGCTTTGATGAAGGGGGCGGACAATGAGCGATTCACAAAAACCTCACTCTCGGCCCTCAGAGATCCCCGGGTCTCGGTTTAGGTCAGAGGATGCCCCATCAGGGATGAGCGACGGACTGAACGAGGTGCTTTTCGTACGCTCGTTCCGTCAGGACTCTTGGCGGAGATTCAGCAAGAACAAGCTGGCGATTTTTGGTTTAGTCCTAGTGATCTTTCTGCTCCTTGTCGGTTTGATCGGGCCGTTCTTGGTTCAAGATCCGCTAGCCCAAGAGCGCCTGATCTTTAAAAGCACCCCTGATGCACAGCATTGGTTTGGTACCGACAACTTGGGACGAGACCTGTTTGCGAGAGTGATCTATGGAATCAGGCTCTCGTTGCTAATTGGCTGCGCGGTGGTATTTCTTGAAACGACGATTGGCATCGCGCTCGGTGCGCTAGCAGGTTGGAAAGGCCGCCACACCGACAGCATCATCATGCGGATCATCGATGTGTTCCTAGGAATCCCCTACCTGATTCTTGCCTTTGCCTTTATTGCAGCCATCGGTGAAGGAGTGGGTGCCGTGATCATCACTCTTGCATTTACCTCTTGGCTCACAACTGCACGAGTGGTTCGAGCCGGTTTCTTGCAGGCCAAGCAGTACGACTACGTCGAGGCTGCGCGTGCTGTTGGGGTACCTGCCCCTCGCATTATCTGGCGACATATTCTGCCGAATGTGATCCAGCCGATCATTGTCTTGGTGGCTGTTGGAATCGGGGCTGCTGTGCTGGCCGAGGCGGCGCTGTCCTTTCTTGGCGTGGGAGTTCAGGAACCAACTCCGTCGCTCGGACTCATGATCTCAACGGCACAGAACTTCTTCTCAACTGCGCCGCACCTGCTGATCTTCCCCGCGCTCGCGATTGTGCTGACGGTGCTCGGATTTCTGCTTGTTGGTGACGGCCTTCGCGACGCACTCGACGTGAAGGAGTAAAGGTGGCTAGCAACACGAGCAGTGAGCGGCTGTTATCTGTGCAGGACTTACACGTGCGATTTGAGACTGAAGATGGCGTGGTTCAAGCCGTCAACGAGTTGAGTTTTGACATTCATCGCGGCGAGGTTTTTGCCATTGTGGGCGAGTCCGGATCTGGAAAGTCCGTCACGGCCATGAGCATCCTCGGACTGCTACCGAGTCCACCCGCTGTGGTGGAAGGTGGAGCGATTCTGTGGAGGGAAGATGATCTGCTGAGCGTGAATCAGCAACGCTTGCGCCAGATTCGAGGCGGCGAGATTGCAATGATCTTTCAGGATCCACTGACTGCGCTCAATCCCGTTCATAGCATCGGTCGTCAGATCGGCGAAGTCATGCGTATTCATCGCGGTATGTCGAAGAAACAGGCGCGAGCGCATGCAATTGAGATGTTGGAACTGGTTGGGATCCCTCAGGCTGCAACACGAGTGGACATGCATCCGCATGAGTTCTCTGGCGGAATGAGGCAACGTGCCGTGATTGCCATGGCGATTGCATGCAAGCCTGATCTGCTGATCGCTGACGAACCCACCACGGCCCTTGATGTGACCATCCAGGCACAGGTGCTCGATGTCTTGAATGACATAAAGGAAGAGATTGACTCGGCGATTCTGCTCATCACCCATGACCTTGGGGTAGTTGCAGGGATGGCAGATGAGGTGCTCGTTATGTATGCGGGCTCAGAGGTAGAGCGAGGCAGCGTGGACGAGATTTTCTATGAATCCGCTCACCCTTATACAACTGGCCTGTTGGGCTCGTTGCCCAAGATGAATGACCCTGACAGCGAACTTCGTCCCATTGGGGGGCAGCCGCCGTCACTGATCAACCTGCCAACAGGTTGTGCCTTTCACCCCCGTTGCCCTGTCGCGCAGATACCCTCGCCATGCAGCGAGATTGTTCCTGTCTCGCAGAAGCTCACCGCCAAGACAGAGGCACCCGAGAGTGAGCATCGCGCTGCATGCCATTTCGCCCAGGACCTTGTAGATCACGCTCGAGCAGCTGCCCTATGACCGAAGAATCTGATCTGGCGAAAACAAGCGCAGGAACGAGTCCTGAAAGAGTTGACAAGCCGATTCTGCAGGCTCATCAACTCGTGAAGGAGTTCCCCGTGCGTAGCGGCCTTCTGAGTCGAAAAGTGGGACGCGTCCACGCTGTGGCTGGGGTCGACCTTGAGGTCTTCGTAGGTGAGACCCTTGGCGTGGTTGGGGAATCTGGCTGTGGCAAATCAACTCTCGGGCGACTGTTACTCAACCTGATCCCCGTAACTTCGGGAACAGTGAGCTTTGAAGGCACAGAGATTCAGGGTTTAAACGATCGACAGATGCGCCCCTTGCGCAAGCAATTGCAGCTGGTGTTTCAAGATCCGTACGCGTCTCTCAATCCGAGGATGACAGTGGGCGAAGCGTTAGCTGAGCCGTTTCTGGTTCACGAAGGTCGAAGCACCAAGAACTGCGAATCACAGATCCAAGAACTACTGAAGACAGTTGGCCTTTCGCCCGAACACCGCAGTAGGTACCCGCACGAGTTCTCGGGAGGCCAGCGTCAGCGAATTGGGATTGCTCGCGCCCTGGCGTTAAACCCCAAAATGATTGTGTTGGACGAGCCCGTTTCAGCACTTGATGTCTCGATACAGGCAGGCATCGTGAACCTGCTTCGCCAGCTACAACGAGACCGAGAATTGTCCTATGTCTTTATTGCGCATGACCTGTCGGTAGTCCGGCATATCTCACATCGAATTGCCGTGATGTACTTGGGTCGAGTGGTCGAGACAGGACCGAGCGAACAGATCTATACCTCGCCGGCCCATCCGTACACACAAGCACTGCTGTCTGCGATTCCCGAGCCCGACCCCATCCAGGAGCGCACCCGTCAGCGCATCATTCTGACCGGAGATGTGCCAAGCCCAATTGACCCACCCTCTGGATGCAGGTTTAGGACGCGGTGCTGGAAGGCAACTGATCTGTGTGCAAGCACCGAGCCAGAACTGCTCCCCTTTGATCCAGCAGGAACGGTTGCCGGTGTAAGTATCAGCGCTACTGAGCACACAGTGGCATGTCACTTTCCTGGACTTTAGGCAGGCGCCTATTTACGCAGGCACGGCCCGGATAACGATGTTGTCTGCATAACTCCGGCGACTCTTACTGAATGATCCACCGCAGGTCACCAGCGTGAGCACAGGGTCTCCGTCTGGCCTAAACAACTCGGCGGCGGGCAGTTCACCTTTTTCGACTTGGAAGCGTTCAGTCACGATAAAGCGATGTGCCGCGCCGGCATCATCAGTGACAAGCACCTCGGCACCGATAGGCAAGGAGTTCAGCTTGAGAAACACGCCAGGTTTTTTGTTGTAGTCAACATGCGCAGCAATCACTGCTGAGCCTTGGGGTTGGCCCGGGCGTTGACCATACTGATACCAGCCCGCCTCGGAGGCTCCAGGAAGCCCCATTGAGCCGTCATCCTCGAGGCCGACCTGCACCACCGGGGAGTCAACCCCTAGCTCTGGAATCGCAATCTGAATCGGTACCCCGACCTCGGCTACTGCTACTGGGGCAGGTGCCGCAGGCAGTGCGCTGAGATCGGCCGCAGAGTCGCCCGCCTCTTGGGCTGCGGCCAACGCCCGAGAAGTTGACGCAGAGATTACTGATTTGCCTTCTAGATCAACTCGTGGCTCGCCGGCTTCGCCCAGAAACCACGCAGGCCCAACCAACAACAGAACTGCAAAGGACAACACCAGGAGCACTCGAGCCTGACGGACTTTCATGAGCACCTCCTGGAATAAGTTGGGGGAGGGGCAAGCGCCCCTCCCCCACTACAGGTCATCTGATTCGAAGCGGATTCAGAAACGATTGGTTCGGTCAGTCGTTGCGTCGTGAGCGGGCGAGCACAACCGAGGAGGTTCCGATGCCCAAGATGGCAATGCCTGCAACAAGGGCCAACAGGAGTCCTGTTGTTCCAGAGCTTGCAGCGATGCCTGAGTTGCCGGCGCTGACGCCATTTGGCGAAGCTGGCTTGGTGATGACTGCATCAATGACATGTACCACGCCATTTGAGGCCACGATGTCTGCAGTCACCACGGTTGCTCCGCCGATGACCAACTTCTCACCGACGAGTTCAACGCTCACTGGTCCGCCAAGTGTGTCTACGGTGCCACCAGCTGCGGCGATTGCAGCCTTTGAGTCAACTGCGCCAGACATCACGTGGAGCTTCAGGA
>CAFBOG010000033.1_pt1 | contig 13098 bp, 19 predicted proteins | sample 7269381 | NCBI WGS metagenome assembly CAFBOG01 (sample SAMEA6814108, study PRJEB35770) | freshwater metagenome | biome: Freshwater; feature: Freshwater reservoir; material: water | place: Czech Republic | collected 2017-07-26 | depth 30m m
GGGTGCGTAGCGGCAGTACTTCCAGTTCTTGCTTCGCGTATCGGCAGGGGAGTGTTCTATGTAGCTGCGGCTGTACCTGCAGCAGCTTTCATCTGGGGTGTCGGGGCTTATGGCCAGATCTCTGATTCCGGTCCGCTCTTAGAGCAGGCAGCTTGGGTGCCGCAGCTTGGTCTGACACTTGGGCTTCGCTTTGACGGGTTCGCCTTTCTCATGCTGTCGCTTGTGGCAGGAATAGGAGTTTTGGTCTTTCTCTATGCCGGCTCGTATTTCCATGCAGAGCCCATAATTGGTCGCTTCGCCGCAACGCTGCTGTTGTTCTCTGGGTCGATGGTTGGCCTAGTTCTTGCCGACAACTTGCTGGCACTGTTCTTGTTCTGGGAACTCACCTCGATCACCTCGTACTTGTTGATCAGCATCGAGGATGAAAAGACTGCTGCGAGATCAGGAGCTATGCAGGCTCTGCTCATTACCGGCATGGGAGGACTCGCCATGTTGGGCGGCTTTGTGCTGCTCGGTGAGGCTGCAGGAACCTACTCAATGGCTGAGCTTCTAGCGCGACCGCCCTCCGGTTCGGTGGTCAACTTTGCGCTGGTACTAGTTCTGATCGGAGCGTTCACAAAGTCGGCTCAAGTACCGTTCCATAGTTGGCTCCCTCGGGCCATGAATGCTCCTACTCCGGTCAGTTCTTATCTTCACTCGGCCACCATGGTGACTGCCGGGGTCTACCTGGTCGCTCGGTTTACGCCGGCCTTTGCTGACTACAGGCTGTGGCGTCCGCTCGTCATCAGTTTTGGACTTGCCAGCATGTTGATCGGGGCCTACCGATCCCTGCGCCAGCATGATCTGAAATTGCTGCTGGCCTACGGGACTATCAGCCAACTAGGGCTGATGATGCTCCTCTTTGGCGTAGGTACCAAGGAGTCAATCTTTGCTGGCTGCACCTTGCTGCTAGCGCACGGCATCTTCAAAGCTGCGCTGTTCATGTTGGTTGGCATCATCGACCATCAGAGCAAGACCCGAGACCTGCGGAAACTCGACAGGCTGGGAGCGCAGTGGCCCGTAGTCGCCGCCACTGCCGGTGTGGTTGCTGCATCGATGGCAGGAATTCCACCGCTCTTTGGATTTCTTGCAAAAGAAGAGGCGCTAGGCGCGCTCGGCGAAACTGGATTCGCTTGGGGAGTTCCAGTTCTGATCGGAGTCGTTATTGGTTCTTCCTTTACGGTGGCGTACAGCGCTCGATTTGTCTGGGGTGCGTTTGGCCCTCGGCCAGTCAGCATGATTCCGCATCAGGATTCCGTGCGCAGTGAAGCTGTGGGGCAGCAGGTTCCAAAACCCTCGAAGATGTTTCTTGCCCCCGTCTTTGTTCTTGCTGTGCTGACTTTGTTGTTTGGCCTCTTTCCCTCGCTCATCGACCCCGTGATCGCCCGAGCCTACGCATCACTAGTCGGAGTTCGCGCTGAACATCACCTGGCACTGTGGCATGGGTTTACCCAGGCTCTTGCGCTCTCGGCAGTAGCGATCGGTGCTGGTTTTGCCTTGTTCTGCTGGCGGCTACGAGTTGAGAAACTGCAGGACTCGATGCCTCAGGTTCCAAGCGCCCAACGAGGCTACGACCGCACAGTAAAGGGCTTGCTCGAGGGTGCTGATGCAGTAACAGGCTTTGTGCAGCACGGGTCTTTGCCAATCTACTTAGGCGTCATCTTGCTGACGATGATTGTGCTTCCGGGGATTCCCTTGCTGAGTGACGGCGTGATGCCGGATCTGTGGTTCGCCGACTCTCCAATGCAGGTGTTGGTTGGTCTCATCATGATTGTCTGCGCATGTGCAGCTGCTGTTGCGCGCCGACGCTTTGCCGCGGTGCTGCTTGTTGGCGCAGTGGGCTATGGAATGGCTGCTCTGTTTGTGATTCAAGGAGCACCGGATCTAGCTATCACCCAGTTGCTGATCGAGACCTTGGGTGTGGGTGTGTTTGTGCTGGCCTTTCGGCATCTGCCTGCTGACTTTGTTCGGTCGAAGTTCCGCAGAAGCCAAGGCGTTCAGATTGCAATAGCGCTGCTTGCCGGCGTCTTCGTTTTTCTCTTCACATTGTTTGCAATTGGCGCAAGAACAGAGCCGAGTATTTCAGGCGAGTACCTCGACAAAGCCCATTCGCAGGCTGGTGGCAACAATGTGGTGAACGTGATCGTGGTGGACTTCCGTGGCTTTGACACCATGGGAGAAATCGTGGTTCTTGCAGTAGCCGCGCTTGGGGTGGCAGCACTCGTTCGTGCAAAGAGATCAACTGCCGAGGTTGAGCTATGACTCAGCGACGATCGGTGATCCTTGATCTCTGCGTACAAGCGGAGTTCCATACGTTGTTACTTCTCTCGCTCTACTTGTTGTTCGCCGGTCATAATCAGCCGGGCGGCGGTTTCGCAGGCGGTCTGGTGGCCTCCTGCGCATTTGGGCTGCGATATGTAGCGGGTGGTAGCTCAGCACTGTCGCGAAGCATCTCAATACCTGCCACAACTTTCTTGGGAGTCGGCATGTTGTTTGCCATCCTGACGGGCTGCGTCTCCCTGCTCACGGGTCATGAGTTTTTAGAGAGCGCCATCTTCTCTGCCGATCTGATGGTGCTCGGTACCGTCAAAACCTCTTCGGTGTTGTTCTTCGATATTGGCGTCTACCTAGTTGTGCTGGGAATGTCGCTGTTGTTACTTGAACAACTTGGCGGAGCAGACGGAACAGACCCCGATGAGGTTCAGCCATGAGCTTTTTCTCTGCGCTGATCGTCGCTGTGTTGTTCTCTGTCGGTGTCTACCTGCTGTTGCAGCGAACACTCTCGCGCATCATCTTGGGATTAGCCCTTATGGGCCACTCGGCCAACCTGCTGCTGATGGTGGTCGGGGGACGTGCTGGCAAAGCTCCTATCAGCGGTACTTTTGGCCCCGCGGACACCGTGGCAGATCCGCTCCCGCAAGCCCTAGCGCTGACTGCCATTGTGATTAGCTTCGGCGTGATTTCCTTCTTGCTGGCAATTGCGTATCGCAGTTGGGTCCTCACTCAAAACGATGAAGTCGAGGACGATGTAGAGGATGCAAGAATCGCTCAGCTTGGTGAGGCTGAGATGCGTCGATGGTGGAGCAGGCCAAGATGAGCGTCCTCTTGGTGCTTCCCATTGTTCTCCCGCTACTTGCTGCGGCACTGGCGATCATTGCGTATAACCACCGAGCGCTTCAGCGCATAGTGGCTGTCGGGGCGCTGATCGCAGTTGTTGCTGACTCGGCATTCCTGCTGGTGGCGGTTGAGCGAGATGGCGTTCAGTCAGTGCAAATGGGAGCCTGGCCAGCGCCGCTTGGTATCACGCTGGTAGTGGATATGTTCAGCGCTCTCATGCTGGTGATCAGCATGGTGACCGTACTCAGCGTGCTGATCTACGCCATCGGCCAACCCGGTGTCGACCACGACCAACCAGTGTTTCATCCGGTCTATCTGGTCATGACAGCCGGGGTCGCCCTGTCATTCACTACCGGCGACTTGTTCAACTTGTTCGTTGCCTATGAGATCACGCTCGCAGCAAGCTATGTGCTGATCACCTTGGGTGGTAGGCGCGAGCAAATCCGTTCTGGCATGACCTACATCATCATCAACTTGTTGGCGTCAACGCTGTTTGTTGTCGGTATTGCTTGGGTCTATGCCGCAACTGGCACCGTCAACATGGCCGATCTGGCAGTCAAAATTGCGCAGCTACCAAGTGGCACACAAACAGCGCTCTCAATGTTTTTGTTGGTGGTGTTTGGAATCAAGGCTGCAATCTTTCCCTTGTTCTTCTGGCTACCCGACTCTTACCCAACGGCTCGTATGCCAGTCACTGCAGTGTTCGCCGGCCTGCTCACAAAGGTTGGCGTCTACTCAATTATCCGAACCCAAACTCTGCTGTTCCCACAACACCGGCCGTCAACAATTCTCCTGGTCTGTGCGGGCCTTACGATGGTGATCGGGGTACTTGGTGCCATAGCGCAGAACGATATGAAGCGAATTTTGAGCTTCCATATTGTCAGCCAGATCGGGTACATGATTCTTGGCCTTGGTCTCTTTAGCGTGGCCGGAGTAGCGGGAACCGTGTTCTTTATCTTTCATCAGATTCCCGTGAAGACAGCTCTGTTTTTGGCTACGGGACTGGTCGAACAAAGCACCGGGTCAACTGCGTTGAGCAAAGTTGGGGGCATGATTCGCAGAACCCCGCTCGTGGCAGGTCTGTTCTTGCTAGCAGCGCTGAGTTTGGCTGGAATCCCGCCATTTTCTGGGTTTGTCGGCAAGCTGGGAATCATCCAGGCCGGGTTCAGCGCCGGTGAGTACGTCGTCGTGGGGGTCAGTCTGGTGGTGAGTTTGCTCACCCTGTTCTCGATGATCAAAATTTGGAATGGCGTGTTCCTCGGTACACCAGAAGATCCGACCCTGCGTTTGGCTTCAGCGACGAGTGATGAGCGGCTGTCTACGCCTGTGTTGATGCGTGGTGCCACCGTTGCCTTAGTCGGAGTGACGCTTGCTATCGCTCTGTTTGCCGGCACCCTCTTTGATCTTTCAGAACGCGCTGCTCAGGGCCTGTTGGACCCAAGCGCCTACATCCATCAGGTGCTCGGATGATGACTCGACTGTTGATGATTCTTTGGCTCAGTGCAGTCTGGGTTCTCTTATGGGGAGACCTGAGTCCGGGTAATGCTCTGGCCGGGATCCTGCTTGCATCCCTATTGGTTCTGCTCTTTCCGCCAGGATCTGAGCGGCACTCGGGAGTGCACCCAGTCGCAGTTATTCGGTTCGGTCTCTGGTTTGCCAAGGCTCTGGTGATTTCAAATCTGAGCGTGGCACGGGAGGTAGTGCGTCCAAAAATTCAGCTCGAGGAAGGCATTGTTGCGGTTCCGCTGCGAGCGTGTTCGCCCTTAGTAGCTGCGTTTGTGGCCAATGCGATCACCCTGACGCCCGGCACCTTGACAGTGGATGTCCGGCCGCAGGCGTTTGGCAAGATCGGTACGGAACCGCCGGCCGGGCACTTGCAGGTTCGCAACGGAGTCGCGGTGCCACCAGTGTTGTACGTGCATTGTCTAAAAGTGGGTGACCCAGAACAAGTTCGAGCTGATGGCCTGGCACTCGAAAAGTATGTAGTCAATGCATTCGGTTCGCCCGAGGATCGCCAGGCAATTCTTCAGCCGCCACCTATCTGGCCGCCGTTAGAGAATCCTTCTGGCAGAGAGGGGAGCCCCGCATGATTCTTGTTACAAATCTGGGATTTGTTCTGCTCTCACTAGGAGCGTTGTTCACTCTTGCACGCCTTGTTCAGGGCCCGTCGCTAGCTGACCGAGTAGTTGCAACTGACCTTCTGCTGACGTTGTTGGTCATGGGGATTGCAGTGCTGTCTGCGCGCACAGGCGAGAGCACCTATTTGATCGTGATGGTCATTGTGGCCATGGTGGGATTCTTTGGTACGGCCATGGTGGCGCGATTCATTGAGCGGCGCGGCGCATGAGTATTTCCACGGTCATTTCAGCTGCGTTGATTCTTGTTGGTTGCGCGCTCGGGTTACTCGGTGGAGTCGGCCTGTATCGTTTTCCCGACGTGCTTGGCCGCATGCATGCAGCCACAAAGCCACCAACCTTGGGTCTGGTTCTGGTTGCTGTTGCTGCCATCCTGAGAGTCGATCAACTTGCCGGCGCGACCTTGTTGGTGCTTGTGATTCTGTTGCAGTTTCTGACTGCACCCGTGGGAGCGCACATGGTGGCGCGTGCCTCCTATGAATCAGGCGATCAGCTAGACGAAGCCACAGTTATTGATGATCTGAGTCAGGCGGAGCCACCCGAGCAATTTCCATAGTCTCTAGCTACTGCTCGCGCAGAAAGCGCTCAACCTCTTCGACTAGGTCATCAGCCGATTGGATGGAGCCAGCATTGCGATCATGCTGCTCCTCTAGATGGCGAACGTAGTCAATCGTTGTCTCGTCTTCAGATACGAGCGTGGTGATCTCTTGTTCGTAGGCTGCGACTGCTGCATCGAGGCCTCCGGAGTTCAGCTTCAGTTCAGCCACCTCGGTGACCCGCTGCACTAGTGCTAGCGCAGCCTTGGGTGAGGATGCAGAGGGGACATAGGCGGGGACTGCTGCCCAGAGAGAGGCCGAGTCAATCTGTGCGCTGACACATTCGGTATGGAGCACTCCCACAATGCCAGTTGGGCCTTCATAGTGAGCCTGGTCCAAATTGAATCGATTGATCACGGACTGCAGGTATGCGTTACCGAATACGGGGGTTGGTCGCGTGTGGGCAACATCTGCGAGGAGCGAACCCAAAGTAATCACCATGCTGCAGTTCAACTCTGCGGCCACCTGAAGTACCTGCCTGCAGAAGCCGCGCCATTTGAGTTGAGGCTCGACTCCTCGCATCAGAACTATTCCGCCAGGAGCATCCTGAGGGGTTGCCCAAGAGAACGTGTTTCGAGGCCAGTCGATTGTGCGGTCTAGACCACCAAGGCTTCGCACACGCGGACGAGTTGCAGTGAAATCGTAGAACTCCTCTGGGTCAATCTGGGCGAACTCCCGGCCCTGAAGGTGCTCGGTGAGGTAGTCCACAGCAGAGGTGGCCGCGTCGGCAGCGTCATTCCAGCCCTCAAACGCAACGATCATTACTGGTCGATCTCCCGCCGGGCGATCCGTCCACAACAGATGGCTCATTGTGTTCACGGTACCGGTCGCATGTGGATACTCCACCGGGCCTATCATTCAGCGATGATTCAAGTTGAGGAGTGCGCAGAGGTAACCGCCGAACTGGTTGAGGCTTTTGCTCAGCTCATCCCTCAGTTGTCAGCATCATCCGCAGCTCCGACTGCAGCTGAACTAGAAGAGATGCTGGGATCAGGAGCGAGTCACCTGCTTGTGGCCCGTGAGGATGCTGGTCCGATTCTTGGATGCATGACGTTGGTGGTATTTCGGATACCAACAGGTGTACGAGCATGGATCGAGGATGTCGTGGTGGATTCAGGGGCCCGCGGCAAAGGTGTGGGAGAGGCGCTCAATTCTGCAGCGCTTGAGCTTGCGGCGGGCCTTGGAGCGAGAACGGTTGACCTCACTTCTCGACCATCTCGTGAAGCTGCAAATCGTCTCTATCGCAGGCTTGGATTCGTCCAACGCGAGACGAACGTCTACCGCTTCCAGCGCAAGGGCTGACCTGCCGAGATGTGCTCGGCGTTAGCGGCCGAGCACGAGCAGCGCGCCGACGCCAAGTTCGATTGCGCAGCCTGCAATGTTCTCCTTGGATGCGTTCCGGTCGACGGCCACCGACGCCACCCGAGCAGCGAAGGCTCCGAGCCACGCCGCCCCGAGCACGAGCGCAGCGTCGGCGGAGCCAATGACGAGTACCGCACAGCCCGCTCCGATGAAGAGCCCCCCGTACGTGGCGCGGAACTCGGAGACGCCGAGTGGCCCCGGGAGTTCGAGCCCGATGACGCGACTCACACGCTTCGGCCAGATCAGGCCGAGCAACCCGGCGACGATGGACGCGGTCGCCCCGAGGACGGCAGGAACGCTCATGGCAATGGAAACACGCGATCTGCGGCGCTCATTCCCGGGACGCGCGGAACCACCCAGGTGGTAGACATAGGTTAAACCCATGTCGTATCCTGCATAGATGGAGCGATCAACCGATTCCGCGGAAGCCCAACTCTTGCGGTTGGGGCTGACTCTTCCGGAACCACTCCCGCCATTCGGTGAGTACGTGCCTGCAGTACGCTCTGTGCGGCAGCTCTGGGTGGGCGGACACTTCGGAACGCACGCGGATGGCTCGATCTTCACTGGCAAGGTCGGCGAATCGGTATCCGTCGATGCGGCCTGCGGAGCGGCCCGATCGGCTGCGATCAACTTGCTCGCCACGGTCCGGGCCGAGCTCGGTTCGCTCGACGAGGTGTCACAGATCGTCCGCGTATTCGGCGTCGTTAACTCGACACCTGATTTCAGCGGGCAGACCGGCGTCATCGATGCCGCTTCAAGCGTGTTCGTCGAGGTCTTCGGTGACCGTGGGCGACATGCCCGACTGGCGGTCGGAGTTGCCGCGCTGCCAGGCGACCTCGTGCTCGAGATCGAAGCCGTCCTCGATATTGCCGAACGGGTTGCGGCACCCGAAGCCGGGGAAGCGTGAGGATGGCGGCCAACGAACTCGACTTCCAGTTTGGCGGCCGTCTGTCGCTCGATCTCACTTGGACGCTCCGATACCGGTCCGTTGCTCCGACCGAACTGCTCGCAGCCCCGAGCGATCTTGGTCGTTGGATCACCGAGGCAGTTGCGCCTGTCCGCGAACCGCTGACCGCACCCGACCTGGCGTCGGCGGTCGAACTGCGGGAGGCGATTTACGCCGGGGCCACGTCTAGCCTCGCCGGCGAGGACGTCGTCCGTGGGGTCCGGGAGACCATTAACGACTTCGCTGCCCGGCCAGCGCCGTTTCGCTCGCTGGTGGGGCATGCGGGTGCAACGTCGCACCTTCGGCCAGGAGCGGAGGTGGAATGCGCACTGGCAGTAGTCGCTCTCGACGCCGTGGAGCTTCTGGCTTCCGCCGATGGTCGGCTTCGTGTGTGCGAGGGACCGGGCTGCTCACTCGTGTTCTACGACTCCTCGCGTCCTGGGACTCGCCGCTGGTGCTCCACCGAGCGGTGCGGGAACCGGGTCAACACCACGACCTATCGCCGGCGCCTTGCCGTCAAGAAACCCAACACCTGAGAGGACCGACATGCTGAGCATGAAGCCAAACTGCGAGTGCTGCGACTGCGATCTCGACCCATCTGGTACCGACGCCCTCATCTGCTCGTTCGAGTGCACCTGGTGCGAAGACTGCGCCGAGCACCTCGGTGGCGCATGCCCCAACTGCGGTGGGTCGCTGGTGCAGCGTCCGTCTCGTGACGCGGCGCTGCTCGTGGGCTTTCCGGCGTCGACGGAACGCGCACCGGCCTCCCATGCATGCCCCTGACCGCTGGAACAGCGCTTCCACCTTTTTCAGGGAGACGAATGTGTACCGCTGGTCACCGAAAGGCTGAAGGACCGCAGTTCAGGGAAAGAAGCGGAATTCCCGTCGACGCTCTTGGTCACCTCGGGGTAGCCTTTCACAATGAGTCCGCTTCGGGAACTTGTCGAGTCGAAGCGTGATGAGATCACCGAGGTCGTCCGTCGGCACAAGGGGCGCACAGTCGCGGTCTTCGGCTCGGTCGCGCGCGGTGACGACGGTCCTCGCAGCGACATCGACTTTTTAGTCGAGTTCGAGGCCGACAGCTCACTGTTCGACCTCCTGCACATCAGCGAGGAACTCGAGGGGCTGCTCGGAGTGCAGGTTGACGTCGTGTCTTCCGGCGGGCTGAAGGACCGCGACGAGCACATCCGCCGTGAGGCAGTGCTGCTGTGAGCCGCGGCGATGCCGATCGTATCGCCGACATCCTTGACGCTGCCCGAGAACTGGCTGCCGCCGTCGAAGTGGGCCACGCAGAGTTTGTGTCTAGTCCGCTCAGAGTGCGTGCAGCTGAGCGTCTGCTCGAGATAATTGGCGAGGCGAGCAACCAGCTTTCCGAGGAGTTCACCGCCGCCCACGCGGACGTGCCATGGAGCGATGTGGTCGCGCTTCGGATCTTGCTTGCGCACCACTACCACCGGGTCGATGTCGATCAGGTCTGGAGGATTGCCACGGCGGCAGTCCCTGACCTAGTGCGCGATCTTGGCGCCGGTTGATTCTGGCCCCTTTCAAGTTCAACTTTCTCCGGTAGACAAACGTCTACCGCTGGTCACCCAAGGGCTGAACTCCGCTGGCCGCCTCGCCCACGCTTACTCGCTGAGAGGGACTGTGCTTCGAGGGACTGTGCTGTGAGGGACTTCGCGACGTTCCATTTTTGGGATACCCGGCGTGGTGTCGTTCACTGCCCAACTGATGATCACCTCGGGAGTAATGCGAAATCGCGGGGCACCGTTAACCTGCTCGATTTTCGCTGTGCCGGTGATTTTGACCCCGCGTGGAGACCACGGATCAGCAGTTGCTAGGTCATCGATGACCAGCGTGGCACGCGGGTTGTTCTCGATATTTCGGTAGCGAACCGTGTGGGTGATATCGAACCCAGCGGTGACAATCTCGTCGCCTTCAACTTCAAAGATCACTGGTGCCACATCAGGCTTGCCTGAGAGTGATGCGGTGGCGAAACGCATCAGCGGCTGTGAATTCAAATACGCCAGTTCCGCTTCGGTGAAGGCGCTCATGACGCGTCCCCTGCTGCTCCTGCTGCGTCTCCGGCTTCGGGGGGAGCGTTGACTGCGAAGACATCAAGGTCCCACCAGGCGGCCATGGGTAGTGTCTTGATCGTGGCAACGGCCTCTTGTGGGTCCTCGGCAAACGTCTCAATAAAGACGGTTCCTCGGGCCATAGCTAGGTAGATAGACCCCACACGACCATCTGCGACTAGTGCAGCAGCCTGAGCCTGTTCCTCTGCGACAGTGGCAAAGACCTCTGTCATGTCCGTGCCCTCTCGAAATGTGCAGATCACCATGAACGTTGCCATTGCTGTTGCTCCTACGTCTGAGTGGCCGGCACGGTCCTTCCGCCCAGCCGACATACTCTGATACCTCAACTTAAGTTGAGGTCAAATGCTAGATTCGCCCGGTGCCCAAAAGAGCCGTGCAGCCAAAAGAAGCCGCCCTGCCCCCAAGTGTCCGAGCACCCACTCGAGAAGAGCTCTTCCGTGACTGGTCGGTTGGTCAGTTGGCCGACCGCAGCGGCCTCTCGGTTTCTGCGCTCCACTTTTATGAGAGAAAAGGTCTGATCTCATCTACGAGAAACGAGGGGAACCAGCGGAGGTTCAGTCGCGAGATGCTCCGTCGCCTTGCGTTCATTCGCGCTTCGCAGTCTCTTGGCATCCCGCTGACAGAGATAGGTGAGGCGCTCTCAACTCTGCCGCAGCAGCGAACCCCGAACGAGGCCGACTGGGCGGTGCTTGCAGAGGGGTGGCGAGAAGTGCTCGAGGCCCGGATGGGCCTGCTTGAGCGGCTCCGTGATGACCTCACCTCATGCATCGGTTGCGGCTGCTTGTCTTTCGAACGGTGCAAGATCGTCAACCCCGCTGACCGACTGAGCGTGGAGGGCCCAGGTGCAAGGCGACTCATGCCGGGCACGACTCAACCAAAGCCTCGTTGATTGAGCCCATCTGTAGCTGCGGTTGAGTTCTGCGAGGCCTATGAGACGCTCACTACGAAAGCATTCCGGTTGCGGAGGTGGCCGTGAACCTGGCAAGAAGGCGACCGTCGGCGACCATCGCTGCTCGGTATTCCTCCCAGTTCTCGTGTTCCCCTGCAGCAAGACGGTAGTAATCGACGAGTGCATCGCAGGTGGCATCATCAGGCGAGGTGGCCACGGGGCTGAGCGAGACGGTGCCATCGAAGCTCACCCACTCATACGGTCCGCTTCCGGCTACCCACAGCGCAGCGCGTGGGTCGCGGCGCAAGTTGCGAGTCTTTGCTCGCGTATCAGTGATGGAGATCGTGAATGTGTTGCCGTCGAGCAAATAGTTCACGACTGATTGCTGCGGCCTGCCATCGCGGCGAAGTGTGGTCAACAGGGTTTCGCTGTGGTGTGCGGCGAACTCGAGTGCAGCGGTCAGTTCCATCGGCAGAGCGTATTCCGGATGCAGAGTGCATTTCGCCAGCAGAGTGCATTCCGCCAGCAGCGCGCATTTCGCCAGCAGCGCGTATTCCACTAGCCGCTAGTGAGCGATCAGGCCGGCCGATGCTGGTACTTTTCTTCGAGAGGAAATCCTGAGCAGAGCGTTGAGCTAGGGAGTGCAAAGAGTTATGAAGAACCTGTCACTGACTTTGTGGTCGATTTGGTCTTGGTTTGTGTTTGGTTTGGGCATCGCCCTGTTGTTGCCCGCGATGGCTGTGGTCTGGCTTGTCACGGCACCCTTTGACCCATCTCGGTATTGGACCGGCTACTTGTTTCGCAAGATCACCGTGGTGCATCAAAAGCTCAATCCGCTGTGGACCTTTCGGCTCGGTGGCGAGTACCCGGCAAATCCTCGGAATCCTTATGTGGTTGTGTCGAATCATGAGTCATTTGTTGATATTTTGCTGATTAGCAACCTTCCATGGGAGATGAAGTGGCTCTCCAAGAAAGAGAATTTCAAAATTCCAGTTGCTGGATGGCTGATGAAGATGGCAAAAGACATTGAGCTTGATCGCAAAGACCCCAAAAGTGCCGCCGAGGCAATGCGGCAGTGCGCCCTCCGACTCGACGACCATGTCTCGGTCATGATCTTCCCCGAGGGCACGCGCTCCACTACTGGTGACCTGTTGCCGTTCAAAGACGGAGCATTTCGCTTGGCAATAGAGTCCGGCGTACCGATCTTACCGATAGCCGTTTTTGGTACCTCGACTGCCCTGCGTCCGCATGATTGGCGCTTTGGGAAGTCCGTAGCTCAGCTTCGTGTGCTGGAGCCGATCAGCACTGATGGCATGGATCTAGACGACGTTGCTGGCCTTCGAGAGCAGACACGATCAAGAATCATGACGGAACTCAAAGAGATGGGCCGTGACTTCGGCGAACTCTGACGAGTCGGGCTTTAGTCAGTACTTGAGGAGTCTTCGGGTGTTACTGAGCCTGCGGCTAGAGCGTCTTCTTCACGTAGACGCGGCGTGTTGAACCGGTTTGGCTTGATGCCTGATTTGTCTGCGTAGAAGGCCCGGATCAGGTCCATGTCTTTTGTCTGATCGCCAGTTGGCATAATCAGAGGACCGTAGCCACCGGTTCGAGTCTTTTTATCTACAAAGGCGCAGACGATCGGTACTTGTGCCTGCATTGCAATTTGGTAGAAGCCCGACTTCCAATATTCAACGGGACTGCGAGTTGCCTCGGCTGGAACTACCAAAATCAACTCTGAGCGCCGGCCAAACTCGGCCACCAAGTCGCCCACAAGTCCGTGAGCACTTGAGCGCTCGACCGAGGTGCCTCCGAGCCAACGGAAGATGGGTGCAATGACCGGCACGAACATCTGCGACTTACCAAGCCAACGGATCTCATTGCCAGTAGCACCCGCAATTGCCAAGGTCATGGGAAAATCCCA
>CAFBOG010000038.1_pt1 | contig 12179 bp, 10 predicted proteins | sample 7269381 | NCBI WGS metagenome assembly CAFBOG01 (sample SAMEA6814108, study PRJEB35770) | freshwater metagenome | biome: Freshwater; feature: Freshwater reservoir; material: water | place: Czech Republic | collected 2017-07-26 | depth 30m m
ATCTTGTCTGCACTCTGTGTGCGCATCTTGGAAAGGTACTGCGAAGTGCCACAGCCTGCCGAATTACCATCCAAGGCGGGGATACAACCGCTGCACGCTTGAAGACGCTCCAACTGGCCGCTACCGTGGGGAACGGGCTACTTTCAGAATAGATTTCACGATCCTCGTCAGGACTAGAGATGAACCTCAGTAGCTCTGAGATAGGTAGCGCCCCTCAGCTTGATGGAGCTGAGCTTCAGGATCTGGCATGGCGGGACCATCTGACAGGACTTCCAAACCGCGCGAAGTTCAACGAGCAGTTCGAAGCAGCTTGTGCACTCGCTGCACAGACACCAGACCCCGCCGGCGCCTTAATCCTCTTCGACCTCAACAAATTCAAAGAGGTCAACGACTCTCTGGGCCATGAGACTGGCGACCTCCTCCTTCAGGGCGTTGCACACAGACTGAGGACTGAGCTCGCGGATTGCGACCTGTTCGCACGATTTGGAGGCGATGAGTTTGCCGTTCTCATCACAGGTGAAAATGCTGCTGGACGTGCCGACGTGGTGGCAGAGAAGATCTTTGACCTGCTCACTCAGCCATTCGAGATCGAGAATTATCGGCTTGTCATTAACGTAAGTGTGGGAATCGCACTGTGCCCGCGTGATGCCACGGACGCTCGCGGCCTAAAGACTCATGCAGACGAGGCGATGTACGCCGCAAAGGCCCAAGGTGGAGGAATTGTGCGAGATTGCCCAGCGACCGGCTTGTCGCTGACAACAAAAGCGCAGCTCCTGAGCGAACTCCCATCGGCAGCTGTGACCGAATCACTGCTCGTGCACTACCAGCCCAAACTCGACTTAAGAACCTCGAGAATTACGGGAGTGGAGGCACTCGTTCGTTGGGATCATCCCGAGCTCGGCATGCTCCAACCAAAGGATTTCATACAACTTGCCGAGGTATGTGGCGTGCTTGATCAACTGACCAGAACCGTCACAGAACGGTCGCTGTTAGATGTCAGTGCTTTTGACTCCCGACCGGACCTCAGCGTGACGATCAACTTGTCGAACCGACTCATCCAGGACCGAGATTTTTCGGCTTGGGTGGCGAGGCTACTTGCGGAGACGGGCTTCACACCGCAGCTACTGAGGTTTGAACTAAACGAGCGCCACCTCACTCACAGCCCGGATCGAACTCAGAAGGTACTTCAGGAACTCCACGACCTAGGGATCGGAATCGGCGTTGACAATTTTGGCATTGGCTGCGCGTCGCTCAACTTTGTCTACCAGTTGCCGATCGACGAGCTCAGTATGCAGACTGAATTTGTTTCGGCGATCGACAACGGAGACGAGACCCTCGCGAAGGCGCTCATCGATCTGGGACACACCCTTGGGGTCAAGGTCTCTGCCAAGGGAGTCGAATCCGCAGAGACCCTCGAGACCCTGCGCTCGCTGGGTTGCGATAGAGCTCAGGGTTTCTGCATCTCCCCTCCCCTGCCTATCGAGGGACTTGCGCAGTACCTGCTTGGTTGAATTCATTACTGCTCGGTAACATGAACACATGAACGAGACGATTGACCTGACCTCTGCTTCTGCGGTTCTAGATATTGCACAGAAGGTGCTTGATGCTGGCATCGGTAGACTTGCCGCAGACGGCATCGACGAGAACCAGGTCTTGGCCTATGACATTGCACATGCTGCAGCGGCTGTGATGTCTGCTCGCGGCCTGTTGTCATACGGTGCGCTTGGGGAGACCGAGGCCCGTGTCTGCTGCGCCTTCGCGGCAGACGTGCTCGCAGATCTTGCAGGCAAAGTATTCGGCCGCGAGTCGGAGTGGAACGTTGCTGATGACGCCCTCGACGGTGTCCGACACTTCGTTTCTGAGTACCGATCACCAGAGTTTCTGGCAGCGCTAGCCGACACTGATGGTCCACGGCACCTGTCTGGTGACTTCGAGATGGTTCAAGACACGTTCCGGCGATACGCCGAAGAGAAACTCGCCCCAATCGCCGAGCACATCCACCGGGACAATTCCGATATACCCGAAGAAATCATCAGCAGTCTGGCTGAGATGGGCGCTTTCGGGCTCTCTATCTCACAGGAGTACGGCGGGTTCGCATCAGGTGACGAGTCCGACTACATCGGCATGGTGGTTTCTACTGAGGAACTCTCTCGAGGCTCCTTAGGTGCAGGTGGTTCGCTAGTAACTCGGCCCGAAATCTTGGCGCGCGCCCTAGAGGCAGGTGGCACCGAAGCTCAGAAACTGCACTGGCTGCCGCTCTTGGCTAACGCCGATGTCATGAATGCAGTTGCAGTCACAGAGCCCGACTTCGGGTCAGATGTGGCAGGGGTCAAGACCACCGCTACCAAGGTTGACGGTGGCTACCTGATCAATGGCGTCAAGACCTGGTGCACATTTGGTGCTCGCGCCGATGTGCTGATGGTGCTTGCTCGCACCGACCCTGACCGGTCCATTGGTCACCGTGGACTGTCCATGTTCATCCTGCCCAAAGAACGTGGCGATGCCCATGGCTTTGAACTCACATCCGAAAGTGACCATGGCACCGGAAAAATGGAAGGTCGCCCAATCGACACCATCGGTTACCGCGGCATGCACTCCTACGAGATTGCCATCGAGAACTGGTTTGTTCCCCAGGAGAACCTCATCGGCGAAGAGAGTGGCATCGGCAAGGGTTTTTATTACCAGATGGCAGGGTTTGAGAATGGGCGGCTGCAGACTGCCGCTCGGGCCCTCGGCGTGATGCAATCCGCACTCGAAGAGGCCCGGCAGTATTCGCTTGATCGTTCAGTGTTTGGTGAGCCAATTCACAACTACCAACTCATTCAAGCCAAGCTCGGCCGCATGGCCATCACCATTCAGGGTGCTCGACAGTTTGCCTATGAGGTTGCTCGCATGATGGCAAAGGGCGAGGGCGCACTTGAGGCTTCGATGATTAAGGCCTACGTGTGCAAGGCCGCTGAGTGGGTGACGCGAGAAGCAATGCAGATTCATGGCGGCATGGGTTACGCCGAGGAATACACAGTCAGCCGACTCTTTGTGGACGCGAGGGTGCTGTCAATCTTTGAAGGCGCAGACGAGACCCTGTGCCTCAAGGTCATAGCGAAGCAACTCGTAGCCCGTCACGCCGAGACTCACGCCAGGTAAGCCGGCCTGTGGGTGGGGGTCTCCTCCTGCACCACTCGCAATAACTGCTGACCTTGGGTCTAAAACTTGATCATCACGTGTTTGAGTTCGGTGTAGTGCTCAAGGGCATATACCGACATATCTTTTCCGTACCCTGACTGCTTAAAGCCGCCATGAGGCATTTCGGAAACGATTGGGATGTGATCGTTTACCCAGACAGTGCCGAATTGCAGGCGCTTGGACATCCGCATGGCCCGGCCAACATCGCTAGTCCACACAGAAGCAGCCAGACCAAAGTCCACGTCATTCGCCCATGCCAGGGCCTGGGCTTCGTCGCTAAACCGCTGCAGGCTCACTACTGGACCAAAGACTTCTCGCTGCACAATCTCGGCATCTTGTGCTGGGTTCACGAGCACAGTTGGCTCGTAGAAAAACCCTGCACCTGCACGGACAGATCCTCCGGTAGTGAGCTCGGCGCCAGCGGCTACTGCCCGATCCACCATGCCCGCCACGCGAGACTGTTGGTCTGCAGAAATGACGGGCCCAACTGCAACCTCCGGGTCGAAGGGGTCGCCAACTTTGAGCGCTGCAACAGCAGCCGTCAGGCGTTCTGCTAGGTCATCAAACACTCCAGGGCCGGCAATCACTCGGCAAGGAGCAGTGCAGTCCTGGCCAGAGTTGTAGTAGCTGGCCTCGGCAAGTGTCGAAACCACTGCCTCAATATCTGCATCGTCAAAGACAATCACCGGAGCCTTACCGCCGAGCTCAAGATGTACTCGCTTGAGATTGTCAGATGCAGATTTTGCAATGAGTTTGCCAGTGCCGACATCTCCGGTGACCGAAACCATGGCCACATCTGGATGCGCCACAAGCGCCGCCCCCGTTGTCTCACCTTGACCAAGAACCAAGTTAAAGACTCCCGGGGGAAAGATGTCTGCAGCGAGTTCGGCAAGTCGAATAGCAGTCAGCGGAGTGAGTTCCGATGGCTTGAGTACGACCGTATTGCCAGTTGCCAGTGCGGGACCGATCTTCCAAGTTGCCATGTTGAGCGGGTAGTTCCAGGGCGCAATCGACGCGATCACTCCGAGCGGGTCGCGCCTCAGAAACGAGGTGTGATCAGCCATGTACTCCCCTGCCGCTCGACCATCTAGGAAACGCGCCGCAGCAGCGAAGAATCGAAAGTTGTCCACTGTGAGGTCGAACTCAAAGTCGATAATCGACAGGGGTTTACCCACATTGAGAGCCTCGAGTTGCTTGAGTCTGTCGAGGTCACCTTCGATTGCGTCCGCAAGGGCGGAGAGCATCTCGAATCGCTCCCGCGGCGTGGTCTCAGACCAAGTTGTGAATGCCTCTGTGGCTGCGATGACGGCCTCATCAACGTCAGCAGTATCAGAACTAGCTACCTGAGCAATCACGTTACCCGTGGCCGGGTCGAGCACCTGATCTGTCAAGCCGGAACGAGCAGGCCTGAACTCACCATTGATGAAGTTCATGCCATTACTCAAGTCAACGCTGTTGGGTGTATTCATGGGGAGGCTCCTTAGCTGAATCTGTAGATCTTTTCACGCTGTTGAGTCACCACCAACCGCGACGTTTCATGACATAAAGCGACCCAATTATTGTTATGAGGTTCAGGCCGATCCCAAGGATCAGGAATGCCATCGAAGAATTCACGCTTCGCACCAAAAAGGCAAAGTTCATACCAAAGAAGCCGGTAATAAACATGAGTGGCAAGAACACTGTGGACACGGTTGCCAGCTTCTTCATAATGTCGTTCTGGCGATAGTTCACCTGGTTCATGTAGATATCCATCACTGCAGAGAGACGATCACGTTCGCTCTCAACTTGATCACCCACATGGGCAAGATCAACTGCAAGGTCGCGTAAATGGCGCCGTGCATCCTCAGAGACATCCGCAAGGGCATCGATGATGACAAACCTTCCGGCTCCCACTAAGTCTCGAGCGGGGTCAACTGCTCGGCGGAACGTGTTCACCCTCTTGCGAAGGTCCAGTAGCTTTTCGATCTGACTGGTGCTCGGGTCATCGTGAAGGATGCTGGTCTCGAGCTCTGTGAGTTCCTCATCAACGGTGTCGAGCGCATCTGCGAACGTGCCCACCAAAACTGACAGGATTCGAGAGAGTATCGCCGGCACCGTAGTAGTGGGAGTCATCATTTTGTCGGCTCGGTCGTGAAGAAGCTCCACCGGAGGACAAGGCCCATTGCGGACAGTCACGACGCGGTGCTGCATCACGTAGACGTGCACCTCCATCATGGTGCGGGCATCTGCGGCTACCCCATAGGCCACTAGCAGCACATAGCTGTCGTACTCAGAGAGTCGAGTGCGCTGATTAAAGTCCGCTGAATCAGAGAGCATCTCATCATCAATCCCAAACAGTTTGACCATGCGCTCTAGGTCACCTTGGTCCGGTGTCGCGCAGTCCAACCACATGAGTTGGTTGGAATCCATCGCCGCTTTGATCTCGACCCAAGTGGGATGTTCCGTGTGGGTTCCATTCACAAGCAGCGAGGCATGCTCGAGCACCAAGTCCTCGACAACCTCTGGTACCTCTTCGATGGTCACAACCTCACACCATAGGTTCTCGCCCCACGGACATGCCTGCAATCTGCTGGAGCGAACTACTGCGGATTCAATGCCTGAATAGCTACATCAATTGCTAGGGCGCGTCGGGCATTATCTACATGCAGATTTTCGATCATTTTTCCATCCACAGTCACGACCCCAAGTCCCGCTGCGACTCCCGCCTCGAATGCCTCGATCACCCTGCGTGAGTACTCAATCTCTTCTTCAGTGGGAGCAAAAGCTGCGTTCGCTGGCTCCACCTGAGTGGGGTGCACAAGCGTCTTGCCATCAAAGCCCATCTGCGCGGCCTGCTCTGCCTCAATGGCAAACCCCTCTGGGTTACGAACCTCGTTGTAGACCCCATCCAGAATCACTTTGTCGGCGTAGCGAGCTGCGTTGACGGCACGAGCTAGGCCCCAAAGTAACGGCTGGCGCCCGGGTACCAAGGCAGCGCGTAGTTCCTTTGCAAGATCGTTCGTTCCCATAATCAGCACCGTGAGACGCTCCGAACAGGATGCAATCTCAACTGCGTTCTCTATCGCTGCTGGAGTCTCGAGCATGGCCCAGATGGTGGTGTGGCTGGGTGCACCAGCTGCTTCCATCAAGGACTCGACGGCAGCAACATCTGCTGCGCTATTGATCTTTGGTACCACGATGCCCGAGGGTGCAGCGGCACAGGCAGAGCGAACGTCAGCCTCGTGCCACTCGGTATCAATGGAGTTCACACGAATGGTCAATTCACGCTGGCCGTACTCTCCGCTCGTAACAGCGGCAGCCACCTTGTCTCTCGCAACGGCTTTCATATCAGGCGCTACCGAATCCTCGGTATCAAAAATGATCGCGTCTGTGGGAAGGGTCTTGGCCTTCTCTAAGGCTTTGTCATTCGCACCTGGCATGTAGAGGACGCTTCGGCGTGGACGGAACTCACTCATGACATTTCTCGTTTCGTGTAGCAGGACAGGTCAGGACAGAATTTCTAGGGAGAGAACTAGAAGCCGTAACTAGCTGCAAGTTCGGGGTCGCGCTCGGACAGTTGCCTAGCCAGTTCAACCACAACATGGCACTGCTTGACCGAGGCATCGTCCTCCATCTTTCCGTTCAACATGATGGCCCCTGTGCCGTCGCCCATGGCTTCGATTACCTCGCGGGCATGGTCAACCTCGGAAGGTTCTGGTGAGAAGACCTTCTTCGCAATTGCAATCTGTACTGGGTGCAGCGACCACGCTCCCACGCAGCCCAGCAAATACGCGTTGCGGAATTGATCCTCGCAGGCAAGCACATCTTTGATGTCACCAAAAGGCCCGTAATAGGGAAGGATCCCATTCGCTGCGCAGGCATCCACCATGCGCGCAATGGTGTAGTGCCATAGGTCCTGCTGATAGGTCGTGCGAGGGCCTTCGTCTGTATGCGGATCTTCACGAACTAGGTAACCCGGGTGACCGCCACCCACTCTTGTGGTTTTCATCCGGCGATTCGCAGCCAAGTCCGCCGGCCCAAGTGACAGGCCCTGCATGCGTGGCGAAGCGGCGCAGATCTCTTCGACGTTGGCCACTCCACGCGCTGTCTCCAAAATTGCATGGACCATCAGCGGCTTCTTCAGGCCAGCCTTAGCTTCGAGCTGTGCCAACAGGCGATCCACATAATGGATGTCTTCGGGCCCTTCGACCTTGGGAATCATGATGACGTCAAGCTTGTCCCCCACTTCACCAACAAGTACCTCAAGGTCATCAAGTGCCCATGGCGAGTCCAAGCTGTTCACCCTGGTCCAAAGCTGTGTATCCCCCATCGGGACAGTTTTTGCCACACGAACGAGTCCCTCTCGGGCTGCCTCTTTGGCATCCATAGGTATTGCATCTTCCAAGTTGCCCAGCAGGACATCCACCGTCGGTGCAATCTCGGGAAGTTTGGCCGTGACCTTCTCTAGGTGCGGCGGGAAGAAGTGAATCATTCGAGATGGGCGAAAGGGAATCTCTCTGAGTGGCTCGGGAGCGCCAGCAGCGAGAGGCTTGAAGAAATCTTTGGGGTTACGCATAGTCATCTCCTGTGAAGCGAATAGCCGAACTGCCGAACCAGAACACTCTGACGTTACGGAGCAAGAGCAAGGATGAGCAATTCGCTGGCATCCGAGAGACTGTACGGGTCTAGCTATCGAATCCAAGCCCTAGAGCATCCAAGGTTCTCAGCCAAGCACCCCGCCGGCCTTGCTGAGCATCGGCTCGGGCAATTGCCCGGCGCGTGTACTGGATCCCAGCAGTGCGAATTGGCTCCGGCGGAAACGGCAACATCTTCTTGCGTACCAGGTCAAGCTGCAGCAATTCCGATTGCGGTTGATACAGCAAGTCAAGACATACACGAGCACCAAACCTGGTAGCGCCCACCCCTAGGCCGGTATAGCCAACCGCATAGGCAACTCTGCCATCTAGGGCAGTACCAAAGCCCACCGAAAACCTTGTCGAGGTGTCAATCACTCCCCCCCAACGATGACTGAACTGCAAACCCTCTAGCTGTGGAAACGTCCGAAAGAACTGTTCGGCCAGCAGTTGATGCGACTCAGGGCGTTGATCAAGCGTTGGATGCACTTTGCCCCAGTTGTAGAACACCGCGTCGTAGCCGCCCCAGAGAATTCGGTTGTCTTGAGTCAGGCGGTAGTAATGGAATTGATTGGATGTATCAGCTAGGCCTTGGCGGCCCTTCCAGCCAACCGAGTCCAACTGCTGGGAACTCAACGGTTCGGTAGCAAGGACATAGTCGTACACCGGCACCACACGCCGATTGATGGCCCGTAACGGGCTTTGGAATGCGCCGGTGCCGAGCACCACGGCATTCGCTCGAATCTCTCCACCAGGACTGCCCGGGCTCTGAGTGCGCAGCAAAACTCCTGCTCCACTGCGCAACATGGTCACCATGGTGGTGTTGTCGAAGATTCGCACCCCCAGTCGCCGGCAGGCAGCGGCAAGTCCCCAAGCGAGGCGAGCCGGATCTACTAATCCCTCACCTGAGTCAACTTGGGCCGCAGCAAGATAGGTCGGAGAGTGCACCTGAGCCCGAGCTTGTTCAGCCTCAAGGAATTCAGCCTGCTCGCCATACTCTTTGAGTAAGTCAACAAACTCAGCAACCCCACTGACTTGCCATGCGGCATCGGCCACAATCAGGTTGCCAGTCAGCTCGAGAGCAGCGTCAATCTGGTGAGTCTGCAGGCTGGCTACTAGGCCATCAAAATTCTCTTGACCCAGCCGCACGAGTTCCCTGACCTGTTTCGGAAACCTAGCCACACCGTTGGCTAGCCCATGAGTCAACGTGGCGGATAGAAACCCGCCGTTCCTAGAGGAAGCCTGCTCGCCGATTCTTCCGGAATCGATCAGGATGACTTCAAGGGATGGGTCCCGCTCTTTTGCCTGCAGGGCCGTCCAAAGTCCGGTGAAGCCACCACCGACCACTGCAAGATCAGCCTGGACAGTGCCCTCGAGAGACTCATTTTCTGGTGGTCGGTCTGCACGATCGAGCCACAGGACTGATCCATGTGAGTGCTGCAATGCTTTCCGAGCGTGTTCCTTCTCAATGTCCATCAGTTCCTACAGCCTAAGCTCATCTCATGCGTGCTGTGATGTGTCGAGAGCTAGGCGAGCCCGAATCCCTTGTTGTAGAACAGCTTCCAACTGCACCATGTTCGGCACATCAGGTCAGAGTGCATATCTGGGCTAGCGGGCTGAACTATGTGGATGCACTGTTTGTGCAAGGCAAATACCAGATTCGGCCGCAACTGCCGTTCATCCCAGGATCTGAGATTGCTGGCGAGATTACCGAGATAGGCGAACAGGTTCAGGGCTTCAACGTCGGCGACCGGGTCTTTGCATCCATTGGACTCGGCGGATTTGCCGACGAAGCAGTTCTGAGCCCTTCTCAGATCGTTCCCATTCCTGACCGCCTGAGCTTTGCGCAAGCAGCGACGATGACACAGAGCTATGCAACAGCTTGGTACTCGCTCACCCAACGAACTCAGCTTGCGCCAGAAGAATGGGTGGTCGTGCTTGGCGCCGCAGGCGGAGTCGGTCTGGCAATGATTGACGTTGCGAGGGCTCATGGAGCCAAGGTCATCGCCGTGGCATCGACAAGTGAGAAGCTTCGACTCTGTATTGAGCGAGGGGCGCACGGGGTGATTGATTCCTCGACTGAGGACCTGAAGACTCGGGTTCGAGAGTTGACCGGCGGCGGGGCCGACATCGTGGTTGACCCAGTGGGCGGACCACTCGCAGAGTCTGCATTGCGCTCACTAGGAAACAATGGCCGATACCTGGTCATCGGGTTTGCCTCGGGTGTCATTCCATCGCTTCCCGCTAATCAAATTCTGCTCCGCAACCGTCAGGTCATTGGTGTTGACTGGGGCGCTTGGGCAATGGGAAACCCTGCAGACAACGCCACGCTCCTTGGAGAGGTCATAGCGGCAATAGAAGAAGGAGCGATTACCCCGGTCGAGCCACAGTCCTATGCGCTGGCCGAGGCAGGGAGTGCCCTTCGAGATCTGCTCGATCGCAGACTCGTGGGCAAGGCCTGCCTGAGTTCTTAGCCAAGGACTGCCCCACTTCTTAGCCAAAAACAGCCTGAGGCAGTTTGCCTTATGAGGCTGCCTGCTGAGACCCAAGAGCCGTTACAAGTGTCCCAAACTGATCAATTGGAACCTCACCAGAGGCACGCTGGGTGACTTTGCCCGCCGAGTCCATCATGACGAAGTAGGGAAACCCGGGCAGACCATATGCCACAGCGGCACTACCAGCAGGATCGTCCAGCATCACCTTGGGAGTAAAGCCTTCTTTGACAACCCACTTTGAGGGTGGGTAATTGGCCTGATCTCGCTTCACCGAGGTGCTGACAGCATAGAAGTCAACGTTCTCTGGCTTATTACCCTCGTCGATCCATTTCTGAATGAGCGGGACCTCTGCCTGGCAGTGCGGGCACCAGTGCGCAACGAAGATCACTACCTTGGCTCGCCCATCAGCAGGATCGATCTTTACAGGACTGCCATCGAAACTAGATCCCTCAAGCACTGGCGGCGTTTGCCCAACGGCAGGGTCCTCGGCTGGCGGCGCCACCATGGAACTGGTTTGGGGGTAAGCGGCTAACGGTTCGCCGATTACGGTGACCGAGGCCTGTTCCTGCTCTGCGTTCTGTGCGGCCTGCGCACCTGTGTCGTTCGAGATCGCTGCAGTGTCTGCGTTGTTCTCGCTGCGTGTAACAAAGAACGCTACGGCGCCAAGAACCAGCACCACCGCTACGGTTGCGCCCACAATGATCAGGCCAGTTTTTGGCCGGTTGCCCGTGGTTCGATTTGTAAGATTTGAGTAGGGGTCTGCACCCTCATGCTTCTGTTCGTTCATGCGTCCTCATTTTCGCTTTTAGGTTCAGTGCTATCAAGCGCTGGCTGGTTTTGGGCAGGTTGTTCGACGTTGCATGCCAGCAATGCCAGCACGGCTATAAGGGCAAACCCGATGCCGGCCATCGCAGGAATCGAGAGGAAATGGAATTTCCAGACCCAGACAGTTGAGCACGGAACGTCTCCAGTGCAGGAGAATGTGACAGTGGAGGGGAATCGTTCCACCAGATAATGATAAATCGAGATGCCAATACCAATGATCACGAGCGGCACCGAATACCACTTGACCAGCACATCACGTCTGAGCGCTGCGATCCCCAAAATGATCACCTGCGGGTACATAACTATGCGCTGAAACCAGCACAGTTCGCAGGGCGGAAACTTGGCTACTTCGGAGAGGTACAGGCTTCCTAGGGTGCAGGTAAGTGCTACACAAAATGCTAGTGGCAATGCGACTTGGCCGATTCCCGTTCGGAGAGGCAGCAGCGATTCCGGCAGCGCTGGTCGCTTGGTTGCGGTTCGCGAGCCATGGATAACTGCGACAACAGAGAACACCAAGCAGACCAGTAAAAACCCGATGCCCAGAACTGCAAGCATCGCTAAAAACAAAGTGACGGTATCGACGTCCATGGCTGTACTGAGTGTACCGGCGGCACTGAGTCCCACAACAACTCATTGGGAGTTGTCTGAGCAGTTTCTTGGAAAGTTCTAAGTCGACTAAACTGGACCTATGTCCCTGTACCAAACTGATCTTGCCGCCCTTGATGGAACACCTGGAGTACTCGCCGGTCTAGATGGAAAGGTCACCCTTGTCGTCAATGTGGCCTCGAAATGTGGCCTGACCCCGCAGTACACACAGCTTGAAGAACTACAGGTTGCCTATGGCGATCAGGGATTTAGCGTGTTGGGAGTCCCGTGCAATCAGTTCATGGAACAAGAACCTGGCACTGCTGAAGAGATTCAGACCTTCTGCTCCACGGAGTACGGCGTGACCTTTCCTCTGACCGAGAAGATCGAAGTCAACGGCGATGAGCGTCACCCGCTCTACACCGAACTCACCCAAGTAGCCGACGCTGAGGGTCGCGACGGCGACATCCAGTGGAAC
>CAFBOG010000041.1_pt1 | contig 11630 bp, 11 predicted proteins | sample 7269381 | NCBI WGS metagenome assembly CAFBOG01 (sample SAMEA6814108, study PRJEB35770) | freshwater metagenome | biome: Freshwater; feature: Freshwater reservoir; material: water | place: Czech Republic | collected 2017-07-26 | depth 30m m
ATTGCCGAACTGCATACCTGCTTTACACACCACGAGCCGATACTGCGTTCTGCACTTGGCCTTGGTGATGACGTTGAGGTCAACCCTTCTGGTGGGCCGTTGGCAGCAAACCCGATGATGGCCGCTGGCCTAATCCGCATGGTTGAAGTAGCAAATCGTATCCATTCTGGAGAAGTGTCTCGAGGGGTTGCGCATGCAACCGGCGGGCACGCACTCCAGCACAATCTGATCGCAGTTCTAGAAGGCGAGGGCTGATTATGGGCGCAGAACGAGTAGCCGTCGTAGGTGTCGGCCAAACGAAATACACCGCTGTGCGCGGTGACGTGTCACTACCAGGTCTGTTGCGTGAAGCAACCTTCCGTGCGCTCGAGGACGCGCAGATGACCTTGGCAGATATTGATGCCATCGTGATCGGAAAGGCCCCCGACTTCTTCGAGGGAATCATGGTTCCTGAGTACTCACTTGTTGAGGCACTCGGAGCAGTAGGCAAGCCGATCTTTCGGGTGCACACCGCTGGATCCGTTTCTGGTTCAACGGCAATTGTTGCCTCGGGCTTGATCGAGTCTGGAGTGCATGAGCGAGTCCTTACTATCGGCTGGGAGATGCAAAGCTGCTCCGAGGCAATGTGGGCACTGAGCTTTAACATGCCGTTCCAGCAGCAACTTGTAGCCGGTGCCGGTGGCTACTTCGCCCCGTATATTCGCCAGTACATCGCAAGGTCGAATGCCCCAGACGACACTGGCGTGTTGGTGGCGCTCAAGGATCGTCAGAATGCATTGAAGAACCCGTATGCCCATTTGCATGAGCACGGAATTTCTTATGATTCGGTCAAAGAGTCGCTGATGTTATGGGATCCAATCCGCTACTCCGAGACCTGCCCTTCATCCGATGGTGCAATTGCTCTCATTCTCACCAATGAGGCCGGCGGCGATGCCGCAGCTGCCCAGGGTCGTCCTCCGGCATGGGTACATGGAACCTCGTTCCGCTCCGAACCAGCGATGGCCGCAGGTCGGGATCAGGTTTCGCCTCAGGCCGGCAAGGATTGCGCCGCAGACGTGTACCGCCAGGCCGGAATCACCAACCCACGCGAGCAGATCGACGTAGTCGAGATGTATGTCCCGTTCTCTTGGTACGAGCCCATGTGGCTCGAGAACTTGGGCTTTGCCGAAGAAGGCACAGGATGGCAACTCACCCAAGATGGGGTCACTGCAATGGACGGAGACTTGCCGATTAACTGTTCCGGCGGAGTGTTGTCCACCAATCCAATTGGTGCCTCGGGAATGATTCGCTTTGGCGAAGCCGCACTTCAAGTCCGGGGCATGGCTGGCGATCACCAGATCGACGGCGCTCGCACGGCTCTGGGCCATGCCTACGGTGGCGCAGCGCAGTTCTACGCCATGTGGGTCGTTGGGGCAGACAAGCCCTAGCCCAAGCCCTAGCTCAGTTGCTCAGATCGGTGAATCTTCAGTTCAGCTTGCCGAGCAGTAGAGTCATGCACGATGTCAAGCGTTGAGAACAGTCCTGTCGCAGGGCAAGTCGGACGAAAACTAATTCTGTCTGGTGCAATCCTGATGGGGCTCTCGGTACTTCTTGGCCTAGTCGGTACCAAGCTGACGCTGGGCCAGTTCAGTACTGCGCAGCTAACCCGAGAAGTTGTCATCAACGGCTCACCCAGTCCCAAGGTGCCTGGCAAGCTTTCCTTCGAGGTTTCCGAGCCACTCCAAGAGACGAGTGCTCAAGACGCAGAGATGCACGTTGGTATCGCAGTCGCATATGAACAGCTTCCGGCGCCGGTCTGCACGATGACCGATGAGTCGGGCGCAGAGGTGCCGCTTAGTTCTTCCGGTAGTGGCGAGGCCTTACTCGGCGATAGCAGCGGCAAGTTCACCGTTCTGGGTTCAGCTCTGCTTGCGCCCGGTGAGTACGAGGCGATCTGCACGCTAGACAAAGAGCCTTCCTCCTCTTCTGCCAGTTTTACGGTGGGCCGAGTGTTTGGGATGGATGACTTGAGCGGAACATTTGCTCCGTTCCTTTGGTTCTTGGCAGTTGGACTTGTCTGTGGACTGATGTTCCTAGTGGGCCTGATTCTGATGATCGTGGGACTCGTCAAGCGTTCCAAGGCTAAGAGGCATGGGTCAGGTGGGTCACCCGCTGGGATTTCTGGCTCTGCGCCAGTAGCAGGTGTTCCTGCCGTAGGTGCCTACAGCGACCTCCCTGCCGCACGGGAACCACCGCCTGCTTGGCCAGGGCCGCATGCCCCAGGTCCGCCACAGACTGCTCCGGGCGCGCCGCCCACTGCGCCGCCCACTGGTCCTTCCTCAGAGCCTCCGGCTGGGCCGCCCTCGGGTCCGCCTGCTGCTCCCGGCGCGACACCTTCAGGTTGGACGGTGCCGCCTAGCAAGCTTCGCTGACCGCTGACCGCTGACCGCTGATTTGCCAGATTCCGTTAGCCGTTAGCCGTTAGCCGTTAGGCGTTAGCGAACGGATCTGAGCCGTGCTTTCTTGAGGCAGTCTCGCCAAGCACCGCCGGGTAGTCGTCCTGCGGTTCGTAGACCAGCGCAGAATCGTCGACTCCCTCGGCGTAGAACTGTCCGGCCCATTTGCGGAACTTCATGAACGGGCCATCAGTCGCTGCGAGCGCTGGGCGCACCAAGTGCGCTTTGTTCTCCCAGATCGGCATGTCCTCGAGTAGTTGCCGATGCACCTCGTCAACGAAAGCCGCTCCAACGCTTGAGTTGAGCGCCTCGTCATCGCCGAGTTTGCGAACCGTGAAGCTGAACCGCATATGGCAGGTGTCTGCGTCGATGGGGGTGTTGCAACCCATTAAGACGGTGTCGATGATTCCCGAGAAGTGCACGCTGCTCAGCCCTGGCCCGAAGGAGTCAGCGTCGATCCGCCCGTCTACAACCCCACGAGGGGTGGGGAACTTCTGCAAGGAACGCATCTTGGTAAACGGACCGTCGGTCTCGTAGCTCTGCAGTTCCGGTACTTCCTCGGTGTGGTGCACGTATCTGAAATGGGCTGCATCGACACCGTTCTCTGCGAGTTCCTGCCAAGGTGCGTGAACGGTGTACTCACGTGTGACCATTTCGGTAAACCCGGCAGGGTCGTTGAACTCTGGGATTTCTGGGATCTCCCAGATCGGCGCAACGCCTTCGGGGTGATACCAAGCCATGACCAGACCGTTGCGCTCAATGGTCGGGTAGGCAGTGACACAGGCTTTCTTATTTGTGCGGTCTGCGTAAGGGATAAGAGTATTTTGGCCCTCAGCGTCAAAGCGCCAGCCATGAAATGGACAGACGAGCTCATCCCCGTTCACCGACCCGCCATGCCCAAAGTGTGCTCCCAAGTGAGGGCAGAATGCGTCATTGACATGCGGCTGACCGCTCTCATCTCGCCACAGGGCCAGACGCTTTCCGAAATACTCAATTGGCAGAACCTGACCAACTGCCACATCGCTAGACCAAGCAACCTGAAACCACCCGAAGGGGATAGGGAAGGGTGAGCGCTTCGACATGGGAGTCTCCTTGGGTGTGTCTGCGGAATCGGCTGTTTGGGCCCTGATCACTGCGGCCAAAACTAGAACCTGTTCCAGTTTACGTCAGGAGCGCACAGATGTCACCAAAGTTCATTCAAGCAGCTAGATAGGGCTCCCAGAGAGCCGGAGGCTCACGCAGACCGGCTCGAGCCAGTAGGACCTGACGTCCCCTCGGAACCTGAGGCTGCTGTACCAGTTTCCAGCCCAACTCCTCGAGCAGACGGTCGCTCTTTTGTGAGTTGTGTCGTACACACATAAGCGTGACATTGCACCATTCATGAAGGCCTCCTCGTGAGCGAGGAATCACATGGTCGACAGTCTGACCGCTGCGAGTACATCCCAGCACTTGGCAGCGATGAGCATCCCGAGCGAGCAGAGTACGCCGGGACAGTGGGGCGGTTGCTTGGAACGGAATCGAGACAAATCTACGGAGTCGAATCACTGCCGGCATCTCAAACTCCGCACCGCCAGCACTGCGGATCACCCGGTTGCCATCGCGCTCAATCAGCTCAGCCTTGGAAGTCAATACGAGTCCGAGGGCACGGCGAATCGTGATGACTCGCAGCGGTTCAAAGCTTGCATTGAGCAGAAGCACGGTCACAGAACGCCTACTCCCTAATTTGGCTCTTGACTCATCTCGTTGAACTCCTGTTATGTTGCCTCAGAACGACGCTTTTGTCATCCCGCTTCGCACTCTCGGCCAGGAGCGCCAGGTGCGCTGGCCGTCGGAGCCCAGTCGCAGCTCAACCCGGATGATTCTGGTCGATAGTCGACCAAAATCATCCGGGTTGTCGCTGTCAGCATCTCAGGGCGTATGCGGCAGCCAGATCAGATTGAAATGTCTCTGGATGCTGCAGGTCCCACCAGCTCAAATACAACAACTCCCAGCCCAGTCCGGCCAGGCGATTATCGCGACGCTGATCAGCTCGACCCCGTCGGTTGCCGTCATGCCAGCGTGCGGAGTGTGCTTCGACTCCGAGCTTTGCTGCAGGCCAGGCCGCGTCCAGCTGAGCTACCAAGGTTCCCAAGCCGCCATGAGCGAATCCCAAGCCGTCGTAGACCCGGAACTGCCGCTCAGGCTGCGGCATGCCGCCGGCAACTGCCATACGTTCCATGGAACGCTCAAACATCGAATCAGGGATCGGGCCTTGGCGGTCAGGCCGCGCCAAGACGCGCCTAAGGCTTGCGCACCCGCTAGGTCCAGGTCGATCGACTCGATTGAGCGTCTCCGTAATCCAGCGAAGGCTGTAGCCGCGGCGGATTGCATCGTCGAGGGCCTGTTCAACTCTGTCATCGCTCACTACGGCACCAAGGTCAACCAGGGTGCGGGCAATGGAGGTCACCGCAATGCCTGATGTCACCGTGCAGTCCTCGGGATCTAGGACGCAAGTCCGATGAATCAGAAACTCTCCGGTGGCTCGAAATCTGGAGTCTGGGACGGTGAGCTCAACCAGCCCAGCTTCACCATCACCGCCGCGCCCGCCGCGCCCGCCGCCGCCGCGAGTGCCACTTTCGGCGCCATGAAATCCGTCAAGCCCGTGCAAGCGAGCGGCTGCGCGATGTGAGATCAGTCCGCCCGATCGCTGAGTGGCAACCATGCAGCGCTGCATCCAAGTTGCGGGGGCAGCAGCGGAGATGAGGACACCGGAGTGGGGAGTCAGCCAGTCGCCACGACGAGTTCCACTGCGCAACTGAGCGCGGGTTACCTCAAAGTTCGCGGCCTCTGCGGCGCTGATGACGCCGTGCTGCGTCGCCGCGTAGCGAAGCAGTGCCGCTAGCCCAGTAGTTGTCGAGTGGCTTTGCGTCGAGGAATTCTGAGACATGCTCTCAGACTGCCGGTCAAGGCTCGAGTTGTCAGCGGGGATATATACCCCCGCAATTGCTGATGCCAGATTCGGGCGCCTGCTTGGACTGGCAGCTTGGGCTGGCAGATCTGGGTGGCAGCTTTGGGTGGCAGCTTTGGGTGGCAGGTTCGGGTGGCAGTTTTCAGCAGATCTGCATCAACCCGGATGATTCTGGTCGATAGTCGACCAAAATCATGCGGGTTGGCGGTTCGGACTGCGCCGCTAGGGTCTGAGCGGGGTCCGGCTGGTACCGGCGCCGGTTAGCGGGGGTCTCGCCACATCCGCCAGATTGGATCACAACCGCTGGCGATGGTGAGTTCCTCAGTCACTTCAAAGCCAAAGCGATGGTAGAAGGGCAGGTTCTCTCTCTTGGAGCTCTCTAAGTAAGCCGGGAGCCCCTCTTCATCGCAGCGGTCGACCATTGGTGTGATCAAGGCGGTCCCCACCCCAAGCCCCCGAAGGTCATGGCGTGCAGCAAGTATTTCGAGATACCAGTGTGGCTCTGTCGGGTGGCCAGCCTCCATCTTGGCAAGGGCTCCCAATCGAGTTTGAAGTTCACGGAAACCCACGCAGCGCACAGCCGAGGGCAGCGCCGGCAACATCGACAAAGGGTGAACTCTCCACTCTCCGGGGGGTGCCCACACAGCAGCTCCCTCGTGCTCTGTGGTGGTAAAGACTGTTCCCGATTTCACTTTGGAGTGGATGACATGACCAAGAAACTGGCCGAGGTGCTTGCGCCGACGCTCAGGGTCCCGCACCACCCACATCCAGATCGGGTCATCGAAGAATGCCTTGCCCAAAAGTCCGCCCAGCGCCTTGGACTCACCGTGTTGAGCGAGCCGGACAACGGGAGGAGTTCTTGGGCTCATGATTTAGGCGCGACGCACACAGCAGCTTTTGATCCGAAGGATGCCGTCCGTCGAGCCTCGCGAAGAAAGTTCAGGTCTAGGCCAGAGGTGACGAACGCAAACGACAACCCAGTAGCTGGGTCGGCCCAGGCAATTTGGCCTCCTGCACCGTTGTGGCCAAAGGCGTTGGCCGACACTGTTGCGCCCATTCCGCGCATCATGGACAGGCCGTCATCGCCGGCGATCACGAGTCCAAGCGATCGGTTCGAGGCAACCCCGGTATCAGGGCTCGGAAGTGTGCACATGATCTTGGCAGTACCGTCGGCTAACACCGCTGGGTCCCATAGGCCGCCGGGATTGTGCAGCAGCGACTGGTAGTACATGGCGAGTGCAGCGGCTGTGGAAACGCCGCCACCTGCAGGAATCCCCGCAGCGCGTATCTCCGGATGATTGAACCCCAACAGAATCGCGGGAGTGACTTCGCCAATATCGAAGTCCGCCGTTCCAAATACTGCTTCAATCTCGGCGGGACTCGGTAGCTCGCCAACCATCTGCATGACGGCGATCTCGCCTTGTTCCTCGGCGGGCGTTCCCAAGCTGATGCCAACTAGGCCGAGCGGCTCGATAATGCGCTGGCGAACTACCTCTCGGTAGTCAATGCCCTCCACAACTTCGATCATCTCGGCCACAACCCAATGGGCCGCAGTTGGGTGATACTCAAAGTAGGTGCCGGGCTCAAAAGCAGCGTGCCATTTTGCAAAGGTCTCTTGCCTGCCAGCCCGGGTATCCCAAGTCGGTGGGCCCAGCGGTGCAGCCGGGAACCCAGACGTATGGGTGAGTAGCTGTCCAAGGGTGACCTGTGCCATCCAGTCCGGAGTTTTCCCTAGGGTGCCGAACGCTGGAATCAACTCGATAGCGCGGGTATCAGGAGCGAAGCGGCCTTCTGCGATCAGTTGCCACACCACCCCAGCAATCAGGGCCTTGGTGCAAGAGAAAATATTGAACTCAGTCTGCGCAGTTGCGGAGCCAAAACTCTCGAAAACCGCTAGTTCCTGATTGACCGCCATGGCCATCTGCGCTGCTGGCATTCGGCCAGCGTCAACCTCTACCTGTATGCGCCTGCGGAGCGTGTCGAGTGCGGCTAGGTCGATGCCAGCATCGGCTGCGTTGATAGTGGGCTGCACGGGATCGGCGGAGAAGGAAGTCACAGGATCCAACGCTAGTCCTCTGGCCCTGCACATAGGACTAGATTGCGGAGCAGTTCCAATAAAGGAGTCCGCATGAAAATTGTAGTGAATTATGACCTATGTGAAAGCAACGCCATCTGTATGGCAGTAGCTCCCGAGGTGTTTGAGGTACGAGACGATGATTTTCTGTACCTGCTAACTGAGGAGCCTGGCGAGGAGCTTCGCGAGAAGATGGAAGAATCAGCTCGCCGATGCCCGAAACAAGCCATCACCATTGAGGGCTGATGTGACGGTAGTCATTGCCGGCGCTTCACTCGCTGGGCTGACCGCTGCTGAGACGCTGCGTGCCGAGGGGTACGAGGGCGCAGTGATTGTGGTGGACCCTTCCACGACAATCCCGGCGGATCGTCCGCCCCTGTCAAAGCAGGTTCTTGCTGGCGAGTGGCCACCCGAAAGGGCGCAGCACCGAGTGGCCGCCCGTGTACCTGAACTAGCGCTTGACCTTCGACTTGGAGTGGCGGCAACGGCGCTTGAGGCTGCAACGCGCTCGGTCAGTTTGTCCGACGGGTCGCTGATTTCGGCCGACGGGATTGTGTTGGCAATGGGTGCAGCGCCACGTCGACTACCGGGCGATCAGCCTGCAGGCGTACACGTGTTGCGAACCATGGACGACTGCTTGGCCCTGCGCAATGACTTAGACAAGATGCCAGCAAAGGTAGCGGTGATCGGTGCGGGGTTTATTGGAGCCGAGGTCGCAGCCACCTGCAGAAGCCGCGGCCTCGAAGTCACCCTGATTGAGGTAGCACCACTACCGCTGGGCCGTGTCCTTCCGGGCGAACTCGGCGGATTTATTGCTGATCTGCATCGCGCCCACGGAGTTGAAGTCATTCTTGGAGTGGGCGTTGAGGGTCTCGATTCAAGAACAGGTACTGATGGCAGCCAGCACGTCAGCGGGGTGCGCCTGACAGACGGAAGCGTTGTAGCTGCCGAGGTAGTGGTGGTTGGCATCGGGGTGGTTCCGAATACGTCTTGGCTAGAGGGTTCGGGCCTTCGCTTAGAGAACGGCGTGGCCTGTGATGCAACCTGCAGTGCGGCACCTGGGATTGTGGCTGCAGGAGACGTGGCCAGTTGGCCCAACCCGCTCTATGGCGAGGTCATGCGAGTGGAGCAATGGGAAAACGCAATTGAACAAGGGGAGTACGCGGCCAAGCGGCTGCTCGCAGAGTTGCAGGGAACAGAGATGCCTGCTCCTTTCGCTTCGATCCCGTGGTTCTGGTCGGACCAGTACGACCGAAAGATCCAGATGGCCGGGCGCCCATCATCAAGCGACGAGATCATTATTCCCGAGGGCTCGATCGAGGAGCAGCGCTTTGTGGCGTTGTTCCGCCGTGGAGATCTGTGCACTGGCGTTCTCGGGGTGAACCGGCCACGCCATGTCATGCAGGTCCGCATGAAACTGACCGAATCGCTAAGTTGGGACTCTGCGTTCTCTGTATTTGCGTGAGTCTGTATTTGCGTGAGTCTGTATTTGCGTGAGTCTGTATTTGCGTGAGTCTGTATCTGCATCAGCAGGGTCCAACTAGGGGAGTAACTATCCAGTGACGAATCAGGTTTTCTATGCGCTCATTGGACTCACTCTGATCGTGGCCGCCGCTGACTGGTGGGTCACCATCATTGGGCCAGCAAAGGCAGAGTTCGTACTCAAACCGCTCACGATGCTGGTGCTCATTGCTGCAACAGTTGCGCTGCCTGACCCGTCTTCGAATCTTGCCCGATGGGCCATGGTGGTGGCACTGGCATTTTCGATGCTCGGCGACGTGTTCTTGCTCAGCGAGAATCGTTTTTTCTTACAAGGTTTGCTGGCCTTCTTTGTGGCGCATCTGGCGTATATCTATGCGCTTGCGCATCTAGACGCAACGCTTCAACTTGCCCTAGTAGGACTTGTGCTCGTCCTGATTGCGAATGCCATAGTTGGCCGCAGAATCATTGCGGGAGTGCGGGCTAAGGATTCTGCAATGGTGGTGCCAGTCATTGCGTACTTAGGTGTTGTGTCAGCGATGGTGGTAGCTGCTGTCGCTACCGGAAACCCATGGGCGATTGTTGGCGCATTGCTGTTCTTTGGGTCAGATGCAGGGATTGGGTGGCATCGCTTTGTCGCCCCGTTCAAGCACCGCGACGCCTTTGTCATCGTCACCTATCACCTCGGCCAAGTCGGCCTTGTGTTGTCGCTCACCATCCCATTCTGAAAGGCCGCTATGACACTTCTTGAAGAGGACCTGCTGAGCGCTGCGGCCGATTTACTGCCAGGCGCTGTTGCGTTGCGCCGACAACTTCACCGTCAACCAGAACTAGGTCTGCACCTTCCGCAAACCCAGGCAGCAGTTCTGGCTGAACTCGAAGGGCTCGGCCTTAAGATCTCAACCGGTAAGGGATTGAGTTCGGTGGTTGCGGACTTAGATGGTGCTCGGCCCGGTCCAAGAATTTTGCTGCGGGGCGATATGGACGCGCTGCCCATGCCCGAGGACACCGGCTTGGAATACTCGAGCGAGTTGCCCAACACGATGCATGCCTGTGGCCATGATGCGCACACTGCAATGTTGGTGGGCGCTGCACGGTTATTGAGCGGACTCAAGGAGCAACTTTCGGGAAGTATTCGGTTTATGTTTCAGCCCGGAGAAGAGGGCAGTGGTGGCGCAGCGGTCATGATTGAGGAGGGGGTTGTCGATGGCGTGGATGCCGCCTTCGCCATGCACATTGCGCCCAATCTTCCGTCATCGATGGTGGCTTGGAAGGGCGGGCCTGTCATGGCTTCGGCCGACGTGGTGAAAATCACGGTCACTGGTAGAGGCGGGCATGCATCAAGCCCGCACTGGGCTTGTGACCCAGTTCCCGTGGCTTGTGAGGTGGTCCTAGGACTGCAGAGCATGATCACTCGCACCGTTGATGCTTTTGACCCAGCAGTGCTCACCATTGCGCAGATCAACGCTGGGACAACCAACAATGTGATTCCCGAGAGCGTTGAACTCATTGGAACTCTGCGAGCAGTCTCGGAGGGCACCCGGCATGCCGTTTGGGAGAGAGTCCGAACCGTGGCCGCGGGCATTGCCTCGGCGCACGGATGCACCACCTCTGTGGAAATTCTTGAGGGTTACCCAGTGACGGTGAACACCCCGCAGTTTGCCGAGTTCGCGGCCTCGGTTGCGGGCAGCATATTTGGTGAGCGTCAGGTCTTGAACATGCCGTCTCCAGTCATGGGGGCAGAGGACTTCTCGTATGTTCTGGCCAAAGTGCCGGGTGCAATGTTGTTCTTGGGAGTCTGCCCGCCCGAGCAGAAAAACTCTCTGCTCGCACCCGCCTGTCATTCCAACAAAATGGTGCTCAATGAACAGGCGATGGCCGATGGCATAGCGCTTCATGCAGCAGTGGCCATTGCGTTCCTGCAAGGCGAGTACAGCCCTAGCTAGGCACGCAACCTCTCGGCGACTTCGACGCTGACCCACATCCGCTCGAGATGCTGTTGAACAACGAGCTCACCCGCAGGAATCTTGGTTTCTGCAACAAATGCAGCGACTCGCTCGGCACGCGCTCGATCAGGAATGCTGCGAATCCCCTCCAGCATGCGTGGCAGGCTGCTTGAAGGGAATTTCTCGACGAGCTCTGACCAATGGCTGCTAACAAAGTCCCAGCCTTGGTCGCCTAGGTCGTTATGCGAGATTGCTCGACGCAACAGGAACGGTGCGTTCTGTGTCCGCACTTCTGTCAATGCGAGTTCAAGAACGTAGGCAAACCGCTCTGGATTGTCAGTTTCGATCAGGGCGCTGAGAAAGCAAAGTTCTTCTTGCGGCGTAGAGGACTCGCGCCAAGCCTGCTCTAGCTTCGCATGCTCATCCACAGTCGCAGACGCAGCCAGAACCTCGATCGCTGCTTCGCGCAGCGACGGATCGATCGTCTTGAGTTGCCAGAGGTTGCGAGCGCTGACGCCAATTTCGACATCTTGACCAACGCCGCCAAGCAGAGCGAACAGCACACCGCGAAGTTCCTCAGACCGTTCGCGCATCGCGTCGGAGCCGACTTGAGGTGCCTGCAAAACCTCCTCGAGTTCGGCCAACCTCTGGCTGCACAGTTCCTGAATGAGTAGGCGGTTGTGGCTAGCTCTGCCTGCTCCTCCAAGGCGCTGCAGCCCCGATAGAACGCCGCTCATGCGCCTCCATAC
>CAFBOG010000043.1_pt1 | contig 11176 bp, 6 predicted proteins | sample 7269381 | NCBI WGS metagenome assembly CAFBOG01 (sample SAMEA6814108, study PRJEB35770) | freshwater metagenome | biome: Freshwater; feature: Freshwater reservoir; material: water | place: Czech Republic | collected 2017-07-26 | depth 30m m
CGGCATTGGATGAATTCCGTTCTGCTGCTCGAACTGCTGCGTCTACCTGAGCGGTGATGTGGTGCCGGCTGCGAAGAGAGGTGAGGTGGTCGGTTGCCTCGATCTGTTCACGACGGTCGACTGACTGCAGCAGCGCAGTGAGATCACCCAGAACGAGCACAGCACCACGAAGAGATTGATCAGTTCCAAGGAGCGGTTCACAGCTGACCTCGACCGAGATGAGTTCACCCAAGACGCGGTTCAGGCCGTTACCTCTGAGTTGTACATGATCGAGGCGCTGCGGTTCGCCGGTTCGAAGGGCCTTGACGGGGGGAGTGTCCTCAATCTCTAAGAAATCCCCTTCCAGCGATTGCCAGATCCAAGGAGGGTCAAACACGCTGTGATCGAGCACCAGGCTTTGCTGCAAATCTACGAGTTGCAAGAAGGCAGTATTTGCCCGTTCAACCCGGCCCAGATGATCCAGAATTGCCACGCCTTCGCCAAGGGCCTCAAGGGTGGCATCAAGCAAGGACTCAACTTGTGGAGGTTGGGAGGCGGGCAGCGTTGCGAGCGGTTGGGATCTGGTGATTGCCAGCACTCGTGTTTGTTCAGGCTCGCCCGAGTAATCGTGAGTGAGCGTCAGATCAACGAGTTGCACGAATCCAATCTCTGACCGTAGGCCCACCGAAACAGTATGGCTAGCAGCAGGGGGAATCTGTGCAAGCAGTAATTGCCAAGCCTCCAAGGAAATTTCTGGCTCGATCAGACTGCAGAAGTTGGTCCCGAGGAGCGTTCCCGGATGAGATCCCGCTTGCAGTGAACCTGATTGGCTGACTTCAACAATGGAAGCATCACTGGCATCGAGCAACCAGACACCATCTTGAAGATGATCTACGAGCAGCGCCAGCAGTTCTTCGGCCTCAGACATGATTACCTCCTTATGCAGCCTGCAAGCGAAAGCAGAGAGCGACCAGACTCACTTCAGACGCGGAACTCGGGAACAGGAATTAAGTAGATCAAAGTTGGCCGAGACACAGTTTTACTTTCGCGCGGAGTGTGGTCGGTGGATGCCTGCCGAATACTTGGCGCGGTTCTTAGCGATTTAGATTCGCCCAGCCTCTCTGGCTGCCTCTGTAGCTGCATCGAGTTGTGCTTCGACGATGTTGAGCCCGGCATCCCAAAAACCGGGATCTTCAAGGTCGCAATCAACGATTCGACCAAGTTCTCCGGGAGTCTTGGAGCCCCCTGAGCTGAGCAGCTCTAGATAAGCCGGCACGAAGGAGTCACCTCGCTCTGAGTAGCGGGCGTAGACAGAGAGGGCCAAGAGTTGCCCATAGGCATATGCGTAGACGTAGCCAGGTGTCCCGATGAAGTGAGGAATGTAACTCCACCAGGTGGAGTACCCCGGGGTGAGTTCCACTGAGTCCCCAACCATGGCTGTCTGAGAGTCAATCCAGAGTTCGCCGAAACGGTCCACCGAGAGCTCGCCTTCTTCACGTCGCGAGACATGCACTGACTCCTCGAAGCGATTCATTGCTACCTGTCGAAACACGGTGGCAATTGAGTCCTCGAGCGTGGATGCCAGCAACGCAAATCGGGCATGTGGGTCCTCGAGCTTTCCGAGCAGCGCGTTATTTGTCACGGTCTCACCGAATACCGATGCAGTCTCGGCAAGAGTGAGAGGTGTGGATTGGTGGAACACCCCCTGTTCGCGGGCCATGTAGGCGTGAAGTCCGTGGCCAAGCTCATGGGCCAAGGTAGCCACATCTCGGGGTCGGCTTGTCCAGTTCAAGAACACATATGGGTGATGCGACGGCACGGTATAGGCACAGAATGCGCCGGGTCGTTTGCCCTGCCGAGTGGGCGCATCAATCCAGTTCTCATCAAAGAACCTCTTGGCGATTCCTGCCAGCTCCGGAGAGAAACTGCCATAGGCATCCAGAACGATTTCCTTGGCCTCAGTCCAGCCGATTGCAGTTTCATCCTCGGCCACGGAAGCCATGCGGTCATAGTCAGCGAGCTGATCAATCCCAAGGACCTGGGCTTTCAGCGCGTACCAGCGCTGGGGCAGATCGTAACGGCCTACCACCGCTTCGATCAGGGCCTGCACTGAGTCATCGGTCGCGTCGTTTGACAAATTCCGTTCAGAGATCCAGCTGGGATAGCGACGCAGCCTGTCATCTGTCGCCTTATCAAGGAGCAACGTGTTGAAGACGAACGCTCGAGTTCGCAACCCTGGCTCAAGGCCTTTGGTGACGGCTTCCGCAGCTTGACGGCGTACCTCTCGATCTGGGTGTTGAAGCCGAGATAGCCCTTGCTCGAGCCCAACTGTTTGTGTCGCAGCAGCGCCCGGTGTTGCGGGCGCTGACGCAGTGGCGGATTCGTAGGCTTCGCTGCTGCTCTCGTTCAACTCAATCGTGATTGCCGAGGTGAGTTCGTCAAATAAGCGCACCCAAGCAGACCCGCCGCTGACTGATTTCTCGGTGAGTAGCTTCTCTTCGGGCTCGCTCAAAAGGTAGTCACGGTAGCGACGAGCCGACCGCAAGTGATGTGCGCAGAAGTCCAAGCTCGCAGTGTCGAGCAGCGCCTCTGCTGCGTCATCATCAAGTGCCGCCCATTCGAGTTCAAAGAACACGAGTCGCGTGGCAAGGGGAACTGACCGCTCCTGTACGCGCATCATGAGTGCACCGCGCTCGGGGTCAGAGGTGTTCTCTGAGAAGCGCAGCATGGCGTAGTACCCCGCCCGGCCCTGCACCTCTTGCAGGTCTGCCATCAGCCTCATCGCTGTGACAAGTTCTTCCTGAGTCATCGACCCAACCCGTCCTCGATAGGTCTCGAGTTGATCAGCTATGTGGTCGGACTGATCAAGTAGCGAGTCAAGATCAGTGCCTTCGATCAAGGAGTCAAGATCCCAAGCGACATCTGCAGCAGTCAGGTCGGCGAGTTGTTGGTCGGCAAGCAGGGATTCCGATGAGGGAGTGGATTCGGGAGAATCTGAAGTGGTGGTAGTCACCATCTCAAGGTTAGAGCCTTGATGTGCTGGATCGTCGCGGGCCACTGATCTGCTGTGGGCCTGTGCCTCGGGGTGGCATGCCGAGAGCAATTTGGGGGCCTGAGCTACGCTTAGTGCCGATTGTGATTGAAGCTGCCAAGCTCAGCACCGTGCCCATAGGGGGAGTCGTGAGTTGCTTACTGAGACATGCCAATCTGCTGTCCTCAAAACTTTTCAAGGAGGCCTTTCGTGAAGGGTGTTGTCTTCATTCTGGTTGAAGAATTTGTTACCGATCAGTTCGGCGCTGAGGCCTGGGATGGGCTGTTGGAGGCTGCTGGACTAGATGGGGTCTGGACAACGCTCGGAACCTATCCCGATGAGCACCTAGCGATGCTCGTCAATGCCGCCGCCGAGCGATTTGAGTTGCCTCCGGAGCAAGTCCAGCGACTAGTTGGGCAGGGGACGTTCTCTGGGTTAGCGGCACAGCATCCAGAGCTACTTGAAGATCACAAGAGTTCTCGCACTGTGCTCCTCGACCTCAACGGAATCATTCACCCCGAAGTTATGAAGTTGTACCCCGGTGCAGAAGTCCCTTGGTTTGACGTAACTGAGCAAGCAGACGGCTTGCTGCACCTGCACTATCGGTCGCGACGCGCTTTGGGCCCACTTGCAGAAGGACTTATTGTGGGCGCAGGCGCATACTTTGGCGAGACGATAGAACTGTTGTCAGTTGTTGATACTGGCGAGGAGTGTCAGATGGTGATCCGCATTGAACAGAGTACGGGTGCGAAGGGCTGATGCTCGATAAGACGGCGTCTCGGATTGCTCTTCTCGAGCGGCGCGCTGATCGAGAACGCGAGCGGCGTCAAGCTGCCGAGCGTGCAGCCGAGAGGGGACTGCGCCGCTTATATGAGGTGAATCAAGATCTAGATCAGCTGGTAGCTGAGCGAACTGCAGAGGCTTTGGCATCATTCCAGGTTGCTGAGCAGACACTTTCCTCTCGGGTGGACATCCTCCGCATGATTGCACAAGAGATTCTGACGCCTCTGCAGCAGATTCAAGGGACTCTAGAACTCGTTGATAGTGCGCCGCTTCAAGAGGTGGAGCAACATAGCGTTGCAGCTTCGGCAGTCACAGCCGAGCGTTGTGTGCAGCTAGTGAGCGACCTAGTTGACCTAGTGGCAATCGAGTCTGCTGTTGTGAGCGAGCCGGTCGAACCGTGCCGTCCGCTCGAGCTTCTCGATGAGCTGGTTTCCTTGCGGCGGACTCAGGCTGCTCAACAGGGTTGCACTCTCGTGTTGGAGGTCGAGTCCGATCGCAATGTCGATGGTCTGCTAGATGGGAGCCGTGCGGTTCGAATAGTTGATGAACTTCTCGCAGGGGCACTAGACGTAGGAAGCGCGCAAGTTGTAGTGAAGGCAAGTATCGCCGTATATGAAGATGACTCAGTTGCTGAGATGATGAGCGAGATGGCCGCCGAGAATTTCTCGGAAGTGCAAAATGTGCTGCGCTCCTCTGAGCTGGTTGTTTCGGTGGACCATGATGGCGAGTCGCAATCTGCAAGCAGAGTTGGAGCAGAGGCCGGCCTAGTGTTGGCCACCCGATTAGCAGAAGCACTTGGAGGCACGCTCCTGGTGGTGCCGTCTGAGCTAGGCGGCGTAGCGAGAGTCCTGCGGTTGCCGATCAGGCAGGCCGGGGAGCCGATCAGGCAGGCCGGGGAGCCGATCAGGCAGGCCGGGAGCAGGTAACTAGCAGAATAGGCAGTATCGAACATGTGTTCGCTACACTGTCTAGATGGCAGTCAACAGTCTTTCAGGATCTGCAGTTTCCTATGCAGAACTGCATTGCCATTCCACGTTTAGTTTTCTTGATGGGGCATCCTCTCCTGAGGCCCTCGCGCAAGAAGCAGAGCGTCTTGGCCTTGAGGCGCTCGCTATCACCGACCATGGTGGATTTTATGGTGTCGTACGCTTCGCTGAAGCTGCTCGTGAAGTAGGACTGCCCACAATCTTCGGTGCAGAACTCACCCTGAATGCCACGGAACAACGCACAGGTTCGACAGACCCTGACGGCCAACACTTGATCATTCTTGCCCGAGACCCAGTTGGGTATGCGTGTCTAGCAGCGCTGCTTTCACAGGCGCAGATGGCAGGTGAGAAGGGCCGGCCAGAAATCTCATTTGCGGCAGTAGCTGAAGCAGCATCTCACCGTGCTCGAGGGCATTGGGCAGTGCTCACGGCTTGCCGTAAGGGCACGGTTCCGCTGGCGCTAGCGCAGCGCGGAGTTCGAGCCGCTGAGCAAGAACTCCGCTCGCTCGTCGCAGCATTTGGGGTTGATAATACTTTTATCGAACTTTGGGATCATGGAGATCCGCTTGACTCGGATCGCAATGATGCGTTGTATCAACTTGCACGTCGCGTTGGAACCGGGGTGATTGCTACAAACAATGTTCATTACGCCAGCCCGCAGGACCATGCTCTGAGCACGGCGCTAGCTGCAATCCGTGCTGCTAAGAGTTTGGACCAGATGGATCCGTGGCTGCCCGGTGCTGCTAGTGCGCATCTACGCTCCGGTGCAGAGCAAGCACATCGCTTTGTGCGCTACCCCCAGGTAGTGGGTGCCGCTGCCGAGTTGGGAAAACAGTGCGCATTTGATCTTGCACTTATTGCTCCGCAATTACCCCCGTACCCATGCCCCCCACACCCAGAGGTGTCAGCTTCTCGGACGCTTACCGAGTCTGAGTACTTAACGCTGCTCGTTGAGCAGGGTGCCACCCGTCGCTATGGGCCGCGTCATGCCGAACGATTTGTTGGTGCATGGGCGCAGATCGATCATGAATTGCAGATGATTACAGCCCTAGGTTTTCCTGGCTATTTCTTAATCGTCTGGGACATTGTCGAGTTCTGCCGCCGCAAGGACATCTATTGCCAAGGCCGAGGCTCTGCGGCTAACTCCGCAGCTTGTTATGCGCTTGGAATCACCAAGGCTGATGCGGTGCGACTTGGCCTGCTCTTTGAGCGGTTCTTATCCCCCGAACGAGATGGGCCACCCGATATTGATCTCGATATCGAGTCGGGTAGACGAGAGGAAGTCATTCAGTACGTCTATGAGCGCTATGGCAGGTCTCATGCTGCGCAGGTTGCAAATGTGATTACTTATCGCACGCGATCTGCAGTTCGCGACGCTGCTCGTGCTTTGGGATTTTCGCAGGGGCATCAAGATGTGTGGGCTAAACAGCTCGATCGCTGGAACAAAGTGCCACAAGCTGCTTCTACTCAGCAGGGCGAATCAGTGTCCCAGCCGATTCCGGACACAGTTCTTTCTCTGGCCAGCCAACTCGAGGAATTGCCGCGCCATCTTGGGATTCATTCCGGTGGCATGGTGATCTGTGATCGCCCAGTTATCGAGGTGTGTCCTGTTGAGTGGGCGCGAATGCAAGGTCGCTCCGTGCTGCAGTGGGATAAAGAGGATTGCGCCACTGCTGGTCTGGTCAAGTTTGATTTGCTGGGGCTCGGCATGCTCACGGCGTTGCATCTAGCAGTAGACCTGATTGCAGAACATCATGGGGTTGTTGTTGATCTAGCCGAACTTCCTCAAGAGGATGCGGTGTACGAGATGTTGTGTCGCGCCGACTCGATTGGGGTATTCCAAGTGGAGTCTCGTGCGCAGATGGCCACCCTTCCACGTTTGAGGCCGCGTTGTTTTTACGACCTTGTTGTTGAAGTCGCACTCATACGACCCGGCCCTATCCAAGGTGGTTCGGTTCATCCCTATATCCGTCGCCGTAAGGGTGAGGAACCGGTCACGTATTTGCATCCATTGTTAGAGAATTCTCTTGCAAAGACTCTCGGGATTCCGCTCTTTCAAGAACAACTCATGCAGATGGCTATTGATGTGGCTGGCTTTACTCCATCCGAGGCCGATCAGTTGCGTCAGGCAATGGGCTCAAAAAGGTCGAGCCGAAAGATGGCTGTGCTTCGCGAGCGATTTGATGTCGGCACGTCACAACGAGGAGTGACCGCAACGGTGGCCGAGCAGATTTGGGAAAAGATTGCGGCTTTCGCTAACTACGGGTTTCCCGAGTCGCACTCGGTCAGCTTTGCCTATCTGGTGTACTCCTCTTCTTGGATCAAGTTGCATTATCCGGCAGCATTTTGCGCGGCATTGCTGAATGCTCAACCAATGGGTTTTTATTCGCCGCACTCGCTCGTCCAAGATGCCCGCAGGCACGGAATCAAGGTGCACACTCCTGACCTACATCGTTCTGACTGGTGTGCCACGCTCGAAAGCGAAGACCCGGATGAACAAGCGGGCGGCGTGGGCAGTTCGGGCAGCGCAGGCAGTACGGGTAGCGCAGTCCGCTTAGGACTTTCTTCTGTTCGCCTGATTGGAAAAACGCTGGCCAAGCAGATTGCGGCAGGTCGGCCATATGCAGATATGGAAGACCTGATGCGCCGATCTTCTCTAAATCAGGCGCAACTTGAAGCCCTCGCAACGGCCGGAGTCTTTGGGTCAGATAACCGCCGTTCGGCACTTTGGTCTGCTGGTGCCGTGGCTCAATCTGGGTCCGATCGTTTGCCTGGAATTCTGCTTGGTCTCGATGCACCCCAACTGCCCGGCATGGATGACTGGGAACGTGCCGTGGCCGACCTGTGGTCTACAGGGATTGCTCCCGAGGGTCACCCAACAAAATTCCTGCGAGCAGACCTTGATCGCCGCGGAGCCGTCACTGCGATTGAACTGAGCGAGTTAGCAAATGAAGCCAAAGTGTTAGTTGCTGGGGTGGTCACACATCGGCAACGCCCTGCTACTGCTGCTGGGATTACTTTCGTCAGCCTTGAAGATGAGACTGGAATCATCAATGTGGTGGTGTCGCGTGGGTGTTGGGCACGATTTCGGCCAGTGGTGGCCTCTGCTGCGGCGCTCCTTGTGAGTGGCCGTCTCGAACACAGCGTAGATGGGGTGATGAATGTGGTGGCAGAGAAGATTCAGCTGTTGCCTGTTGTGGCTGCTTCGCGCTCGCGTGACTTCCACTGAAGCACCGCCCTTCTGAAACACAGCCATTCTGAAGCACCGCCATTCTGAAGCACAGCCATTGGTTCTCGATACTGCCCCAAACCCTCTTCGCCTGCTGGGCTTAGCGGCGTGCTCAGTCGCTGAAATTGCACTCGATTTGGGGTATCCGTACATCTAGGGGCCCTGATCGCATAATCTAAAGATCCTCTGCGGGCGGCCGATAGGAGTAAATGTGCTGCGCGTCCGAGTGTCAACCTGTTGCCCTGCTGGGGCGTTGAGTAACAGATGACTCCGTCACGGACCACTCCAGTTCCACGAACGAACCTGCGCCCGCGGGCAGTTCTTTGGTTTGTAGCAGCGGTTTCGGTTCCGGTATTCCTCACAGGCGCTCTTCCCGTTGCTGCTGCGCCTCAGGCTGCGCTGCCCGCACCCAGCCAGGCTGCACAGACTGCACAAACTGCACAAAAGGGTGGTCCGGGTTCAGGAAGTTCTGCCAACCAAATTGATGTTCTGACCGCAACCCGCGAAGAAGTCACGCAAAAAATTCAGGAACTCGATGCCCAGTACGCAGAACAACAAGGCGCCGTGGCACAAGCCGAGGTTGCAGTTGGGCTAGCAAACGAGGCAGTAGGCCGGGCAAGAGCTCGGGTGACGCTCGCCGAGAACGAAGTGGAACTCGCTCGCCAAACCGTTCGTGCCTACGCAGTCGAGGCCTATATCACCCCGCCCGCAGAGGATGCTCTTCGTGTGCTCTCGGTGGGTCAAGCAGATGATGCTTCTTATGCAAATGAGGTCATCAAGATCATGGCTGACGACCGGCATAAGGTGGTCGACATCTTGGTTGGGAAGCGCAAAATTGCCGCCGACGAGTCTGCTACTGCTGATGCCGCTGCGGCTGCTGCTGCCGATCAAGTTGCGGCCAAGCAGGCACAGCTCGACGAACTTGAAGGAATCCGTTCCGAGCAGGAGTCACTTGCCACGGAGCTTGATGACCGTCTCGATGCTGCTCTTGCAGAGGCCGCTGCGCTTGCCGAAATAGATCGTCAAATGGCGGCAGAGTTAGCGGCTCAGGAAACCGCTCTTCGCAAAGTTGCAGCTGTGCCATCGCCCCGCTTGCAAGATGTAGCGGTACCCGCAGGCGCAGCGCCCGTTGGAACCGTGCCGACAAATGGCCCAGCGCCAACTGACCCGACAACTCCAAACCCAGTACCTGGGGCTCCGGCGCCCACTTCGCCTCCGAGAACAGCCCCGCCAGCGACCTCGCCACCTCCGGTACCTGTGCCGAGCGGAGGCGGCGTGAGTGTTACCTCGGTGGGGGGAATCACAGTCAACGTTGCTATTGCTGGCCAGATCAGGGGATTGCTTGATGCCGCTACGGCAGCCGGTTTCAACCTGCGTGGCGGCGGCTACCGCAGCTCAGCAGCACAAGTGGCCACTCGCCGCGCCAATTGTGGGCCCAGCTATTACGACATCTATCAGAAGCCTGCCTCACAGTGCAGCCCACCCACTGCAATCCCCGGTCGCTCCATGCATGAGCAGGGAAGAGCGATTGACTTTACCTCGGGTGGGGCGCTGATTACTTCTCGATCCAATCCGGCATTCGTTTGGCTCAGCAGAAACGCCAGCAGGTTTGGCATGTATAACTTGCCCTCTGAACCTTGGCACTGGTCAACGAACGGAAACTAAACCGGCTCAATGCAGCTCGGGCTGACCTTGTGGGCTGTTGCGCCGATAACTAGCGGTTACTGGCGAACCTTAGAGAGCAATCGCAGCATCTCGAGGTAGAGCCAGACCAGCGTCAGAATCAGTCCAAACGCTGCGTACCAGTCCATATAGGCCGGCAGGTTGTTCTTTGATCCGCGCTCAATGAAATCGAAGTCCAAGATCAGGTTGAGCGAAGCCACAATGACGATGACCACGCTGATGCCAATGCTCAGCAGGCCACCTCCCTCCCACGGTGGCCGTAGGTCCGTAAAGAGGCTCAGAACGAACCCCATCAGGTACATAATCAAGATGCCGAAGGTTGCCCCGATGACACCTTTGGTGAACTTGGGAGTTGCCCGAAGGATGCGCAATCCGTACATCACGAGCATGGCCAAGAACACTCCGAAGGTTGCCAGAATTGCCTGCACAACAATGCCGTCGAACCGGGCGTTGTAGAAGTGCGAAATCATGCCGAGCAGGGCGCCTTCGAGTAGCCCATAGGGAAGCGCAGTAAATCGAGCGAGTTTGGGCTTAAACACCGTGAGCATGGCAATGGCGAATGCGCCGAGCATGCATCCGAGTAGCAAACCAGGGTTGTCGAAGCTGACCGGGGTGCTCACTGATCCGTCGGTCCGCAGCACCGGAGCGCCCTCAGTGACGAGCGTCCAACCGTAAGCCGCCCCGATGAGCAAGAACGTGAATATGAACAGGGTGGCAGCAGATACGCCGCCGAGAGTCATAACTCGTCCCGAACCTGCTGGTGGGGTTGCAGCAGCAGTTGATTGGCCTTGGCCCTGTAGGCCGACAGCTGCAGCGGCTCCCTGCTGCGCCGAATCCCACTCCTGAGCTGGACTTGCGCCCTGTGCTGTGGGTGTTTCGCCAAATGCTTTGTCCGTCAGAACGGGATTGCGTGACATGAGTGCCTTTCAAGATGCCCGTAGATTCTGGCGGGCAAACTGAACTGAAGTTAGTCGGAATTCTTTCCAATTAGGGATCTAGGGGAGTGCAAATGCCTGTTAGCTGAGAATATCTTCCGCTAGTGCTGCAAGCGGTTCGGCATGTGAACGTGATTGAGCGGCAGTCCTAGCTGCTGCAGCCAGAAACCAAATTCTGGCAGGGTGATCGGTGCTACGAAACCCACGCTCTAAGGCCGCAACCTGAGCTAAGGGTTGCATCTGTAGCGAACTGTCAGCAGCCACTGCCCGCCGAATAGCTAGCCAGGCTTGATTGGTGGACTCATGGTCCTGCGGCGGTATCGCCGTTGCTGCCTCGGCGGCCGAGTCCGGGTCGGCGTCGGCAAGAGCCAGCAGAGTGTCTGCCAAGCCGCTGCTATCAAAGGGTGGAACCCAAAGCTCACCCACCGAGCTGAGGCTGCTAGCGGAGGGACTCAGGGGTGCAGCGAGCGCAAGTTCATAACGAAGGCTGAGTGACTGAGTGCTCGTCATGCAGAGTTGCAATGCATCGGCAGCAATGCAAGCGGTGAGC
>CAFBOG010000044.1_pt1 | contig 11119 bp, 10 predicted proteins | sample 7269381 | NCBI WGS metagenome assembly CAFBOG01 (sample SAMEA6814108, study PRJEB35770) | freshwater metagenome | biome: Freshwater; feature: Freshwater reservoir; material: water | place: Czech Republic | collected 2017-07-26 | depth 30m m
CTCCTCGGTTCTTTACCCAAGCTATTCAACTTGCCCATGTGCACTCACCCCAAGAAGCCCTGCAGGCTGGGTTCTTGGATGAGGTAGTAGCTCCCGAGCAGGTAGTGGCTCGGGCAACTCAAGTTGCCACGCAGCTAGGAGAAACGCTTCATGCTGGGCCGTTTCGGATGACACGAACAACCTTGCGCGGTGCGCTCGCTCAGCAACTCCGAGAGGTACTCGCAGAGGACCTCTTAATTTTTACAGTTGAGCAGTAAGCCGCTGGCTCAGTAACCCAGTTCATCACTTGGAGTAGAGACACAGGCTTGCTCAGCGCAGACATTGGTGACCTTGCCCTTCGGCTGGAAGAAGGCCAACTTCTGCTTCATGACGGCTGGCTGCCGACGAGGATCCTCATGCGGGTCTGCGCACAATGCGGAATCGGCGTTTCCGGCGTTCTCACCGCTGCACTCTGCAATCCATCGCTCACTCATGATGGGTGTGATGTTGCCGCTCGGCGGTGCCATGGTTCCTGAATCCCAAAACACGAGGGCCGAACCCTCATACGGGAACTTGCGGATGCCAGGAAGATTCCAGAACCAGAACGGCTGAACTCCAAGCGGAGCAGAGGTTGCGGAAAGCGTTGGCTTATAGATCGGCATCTTCAAGGTGCGAGCGATGTTCTGTGCAGTAATCGGTGCTACCTGATGATCACCGAACGCGACGTCAAGGATCACTGCATGGGCAGGCGTGCGCTCATAAGCACGATCAGTCAAGTGCTGCACATAGCCGCTGGTCTCACCACGATCCCAGAGCATCTGAATCAGGCCAAAAGCCAGTTGCTGATCCAATGCGTTGGGGTATGCCTCACGCAAAATTGAAGCGAATCGATCAAAGTCAACGCTGCGCTGAAGCAGGGTTGAGTAGTTCATACCGGTCACCCCGAGCACGGCATTGGTCCAGTCCTGGGCCACGGCGGTTACGGCTCCGCCCATGATGCCGCCTTCGCTGTTGCCGTCGAAGTAGGCCGAGTCAGTGTTGATCATGTTGGCACCAGAACTGCTCTGAAACTCAGGGGCATTCCCGAGGCCATCAAGGTGAATCATCAACCGCCCGAGATACAGCGTGTTGAGCATGCTCTGTTGCAGTCGATCAGGAATTGAGGGGAACAGGTTGATATCCGAAAGAGCCTGCGATGCAAAACCAATATCCTCCGCAGCTAGGCCAATCCAACTGGTCGCGCAGTACAAGGAGTTGTTTGCCGCAGCAGTTCGTTGCACCGAAGTTGATGCAGCTTCTTCCGAGGATCCAAGAAGACCGTGGCCATAGACAACTGGCACGGCCTCACCATTTGCAACTGCCGCCTCGGGCACCGTGCAAGTGAATTCGGCGGTGTAGGTTGCGTCGGAGACTGGATCGCCGTTGAGTGGGCTGTAGGTCATGCGGCTGCCCGGTGCGCCGCCGTTGTCAAGGTAGAGCGGCACTTCAAAAGTGCCGGTGACGACTTTGGCGATACCCTTTTGCAAGTCGGTAGTTCGGGTTCCTGTCACTGCAAATGTGGGTGACTGGCCATTCAATTGACCAAACGCATCGTCACGCATGGAGAGCATGCGGCCCGCCAGAGTGTCGGCGGAAGCAACAGTGAAGTACCAAGTCAGATACAGGTCGGCTCGGTTGATTCCGACCGCGGCTTCTTCAGCAAATATTGCTTCAAACTCATTACGACGTTCCTCGATGACCGGATTTGATGTGGGGTTGTTATCTCGCAACACCCGAAACCCGATAGGAGCTGGCAACGTTTGACCGTCTGTGCCTTTGATATTTCGCAGTGCCACCGCAAAGCGGTGAGTCTCGATGAGCGAGGTTGCGGGCCGAAGGATCAGGGCTCGGTCAATATCATTCTCGGCCCGAAGGTCCATCTCCGCCCAGTGCGGAACCAGCTGGCCGCTATCAAGATCCACGATAACGGTGGCCGAATCGGCCGTGGTCGAGAAGCCAATATTTGTCTCTACTGGTAGGGCAGTCTTGGATGGGTCGATTCCTGGGATGTGAACCAGAATTGGGGTCGAGGGGCTGAACCCGTCGTTCCGGTTCCACTCTGTTGGATCTAGGGCTTCGCCATCTACGTTCTCGAGTAGGCCATCAGGAATGCTTACCCGCCGGCCAGTGCCCGTAGTGATGTCCGCAACCGTGTAGGCGTCGCTTGGGAAGGGCAGCAGGCAGGAACGAGTAGTGAGCACTTCACAGCCGGGTGGGGTCCCTTCAAGGGCTGCCTGTAACTCCGCATCACCCACAGGATCAAGTCCGATGGGCTCGGGCGCATCCCCCGAAGCCGAACTCAGCGGAGTCTCGGCTGCAACGGGGTTTCCTTTTGCGATATCGCCCGTAAAGGCGGGCTTAGAAGCCTCTTGTGTGCTGCATCCAAATGCCACAAGGGCAGTTACAACTAACAGCAAGGGCAAACGAAGACGAGCGTTCACGGCATTCCTCTATCTCGGCCATTCATGACATCGTGACCATAGTCTGGGCAACAGCAGTGCAGGAAAACCGTCAGCAAATGATTCGGTGGATCGATTCCGAACATGGTGTCTATCTGCCACAAATTGGCCATGGACGCGTGCCCCTCAAACGAAGCAGCAGGAGCGCTCGGTAGTCCTGTTCCGAGGGCGATGCTGCCGCTGGATCGCCTGAGCCGCCCATGCCACGCCAAGTAGTGAAGTCGAACTGATAGGCGCCGCGATAGCGGCCTGAGGCGCTGACAATGGAGTAGTTGCCGCGGGATTCGCAACGGCGAATGCGCGCCAAGGTGGCTGATTCCTGTGCCGATGGGTTACCCATGACTGCAAACTCGAAGGCTGGCGAGCCTGGAGCAGCCTCTGCGGGAGCCGGCGCTGGGTCTGCTGGGTCAGAAGGTGTCTGCTGTCCAGCGGTTGCGGCTGCTTCCGCTGCGGCGGCCTCGGTTGCAGCACGCTTCGCTGCGGCGGCCTCGGTTGCTAGCTGTTCGCTCTGTGCCGCCGCTACTTCCGCTTCCGCATCTCGTTCAAACCCCGCTGCTTGGATCGCATCGAACTGCGCTTCGACTAACTCTCGTGATGCAGTCTCCAATTCCACGGCGAGCGAGGCACGACCAGGAGCAGCCGCTGCTTTGAGTGCTTCGAAGCGCTGAGCAGCTTGATTCGCAGATGATGACTGACCAATCGAAATACTGCTTTGCCAGGAAAGGGCCACAGCTTTTTCCGGGCTGAGCGAGGCACGAAAAATCGCTGACTGCCCACCATCGATATATGCAGAAACTGCATAGTCGCGTAGCCGTTGCCGAGAGGAGACCATCTCGGCAGTCAAGGCTGAGTCTTGCTCGCCAAGTCGAGTTGCCTCAGCCTGCAACTGAGACACGTTGAGCGAGAGTTGTGCCGAGCGCGTGTCGGCCTGCTCTCGCTGAGTCGTGGCGGCTGCCAGAGCAGTCTGCGCAGCAGCGACCCGTTGCGAGGGCTCAGCAGATGCTGCGGCCGCGTTCGTCATGGAACACAACATCGCAACCGCTAACGCAGCCGCTACAGCACGCGCACATGAAACATGCCCGAAGAGTCGATCTGTTGGGGGGGATTGAGGGTTCATGGAGTACTCGCCGCTGCTTGCGCCAGTTCGCTTGCTGGTCAGTCCTTGGAGGAACTTCTGCGGGAGCGGCTCAAGATGATGAGCACTGCCGCAACTGCTAGCGAGGCCCCAGCCACTGCTAGAAGCACTGCACGGTTTGCGGTTCCTTCTTCTGGTGCAGCAGCCACAGGAACCTCTGAGGCTTGCTGCGGCTTCGGCCCATAGGGGGCAGCTTCAACCTTCGGTGCCGCCTCAACCTTGGGCGCCGCATCAACCTTCGGCACATCTTCTACCTTCGGCGCAGCCTCTACCTTCGGCACAGCCTCTACCTTCGGCACAGCCTCTACCTTTGGCACATCTTCGTCTGCGCCAACCGAGGCTAGGAGTGCATCAACGGGTGCAGTCTCGCTTGTTGAAGCTGCTGGACGCGGGCGCTTGGGGTCGTAAGCCATCAGATTTCTCCAGGGGTAGCGGCGGTCGCAGCTTGTGCCCAAGGGGATCCAACTTCGGTTGGCACGAGGGCTTCAGGATCGAGCACCAACGATAACGCCGTGAACTCGGCGGCGGCCTGAGACGCCCCGTCTCGGGTCAAGGCCCCAACTGGCTCAGACATCGCAGCGGCTTCGGTCACGGCAGCACGCAGCCGCACCGGTGGATCGAGTACCAAGCCCGGGTGAGCTTCGCTGAGAACGCCGAACCAGTGGTTGGCGTCGCGAGTTCGCCCAAGACGGTTGATCACAATGCCAGCAACTTGTGGACGGCCCGATCTCCGTTCAGAAATACGGTTCACGTTGAGCAGGATTTGATCGACTCCATCGGAACTCCAGGCCGCAGGTTCCGCCACAATCAGCACCCGATCAGCAGCAAAAAGTGCGTTCACTGTCAGCAAACCAAGTGACGGGGCGCAGTCGATCAATACATCGTCATAGCGGTCTGCAACTCCCTGAAGCGCTACAGCTAGCCGGTCTTGGGCCCCGATCATGTCGGTGGCAAGCTGTGGCTCGCACTTGGCAAGTTGTGGGGAACTCGGTGCGACGTCAACGGGCGTTGCAAACTCGGGGTGAGACCAACCTGCCCTCTGGATAACGCCACTGATTGATCCACTTGCATCGCTCAGTAATGCAGTATCGATTGCTTGGATCACCTCGTATACGCCAAGGCCGGTGGTTGCATTTGCTTGGGGATCAAGGTCAACCACAAGGACTCGTCGACCACGTGCGGCATAGGCCGCTGCTAGTCCGAGAGTGACGGTGGTCTTTCCGACACCACCCTTTTGGTTCACCAACGCGGTGATGCTCATTCCACAAAGCTACCCAAGTAATCCCGATTTGGTGGCCACGCTTCACATAGGCGCAAAGAGTTGGGGCCGCACGGATCCTCCTCACCGCCTTGAATTCGCTGTCACAGTAGCTACCTAGTGTCGGTCCACCGCTGCTGAAGCAGTGCCCTTCCCCTGACATCAACTAACAAAAGGAACGGTCATATGACTGGCTCCGCTCAACCGAATCAACCAAGCCCTCGCAACCCCGTTGGCAAACCCGTCCTTATCTTCCTACCGGGATGCCCAGACTGCGACCTCACCTGCGATCCCCTACTCGCTCACCCCAGTGGTGGAGACACCTATCGAATTCTCGAGGTTCCAACAGAGTCCGCAACGGTAGGCATTGACGATCTAGTGATCGCCCTTGAGTCAGACTCAGTTCTCGAGTTTGTTGCCGTGATTGAGCGCCGTTGCTTGGCTTCGTTCAGCTTTCACTTGCCGGGATGGATCAATCGCGAGCGCTTTCTCGACCAACTCGCGGCAACGGGAGTCGCAAGTAATGAAGTACGGCACAGAGTGTTCATGTGTAACGCCTCCTCCGAAGAACAGGTTCACGCCTTATGCGATCTACTCAATGAGTTTCGCGTCAGCGCTCGACTGTGCGATCACGTCACCCAACACTGGCACGCCTTGTCAGCCTGACTCGGCCGGCGGGCGTCAGGCCACCCTTGTGATGTCGGGTTCGATGTAGATCAACGTGATCACCGGGACAGCGGCGCGCACATTGGCCTCTAAAGCATCGATTGCTTCAGCGAGTTCCGACATCGACAGGCTGGAGTCAAACTCAACCTTTGCGGCAAGCAGCACTTGCTCTGCGCCGATGTACTCGGTGCGCTCGTGAATCACTCTGACTACTCCGGCAGATGAAGCCATTGCCTTGCGCAACTTCTCCCGATCCTCTGCAAGGGCTGGTTCACCGATGAGCAGGCTCTTCATTTCAATGCTCAGAATGACTGCGATGACGCCCAGAATCAACCCAATGATTACTGACCCGATGCCGTCATACACGCCGTTCCCAGTAGCCACAGAAACCCCGACTGCAACAAAGGCAACTGCTAAGCCAGTCATTGCACCAAAGTCTTCTAACAAAACCACTGGCAACTCGGGCACCCGAGAATGTCGGATGAATCCCCACCAAGAGTCTTTACCACGTAAGTGATTCGATTCAATCACAGCAGTCCGAAGGGAATAGCCCTCTAACAGCATCGAAAAAATCAAGATGACAAAGGCGATTTGCGGACTAGTTATCTCTTCTGGATGTTGAATCTTGTGAATGCCTTCGTACAAGGAGAAAACCGATCCCAGAGCAAAAAGCACAACTGCCACGACGAACGCCCAGAAGAAGCGTTCTCGGCCGTAGCCAAACTGATGCGAATCATCGGTGTCTTTGTCGGCTTGACGGCGACCAAGTAACAACAGTGCCTGGTTTCCCGTGTCGGCCACTGAGTGAATTGCCTCCGACAACATCGAAGATGCGCCGGTCAGAACAAACCCGATGAACTTGATGATCGCAATTCCCAGGTTTGCGCCTAGCGCCGCCAGAATCGCTTTTTTTCCTCCGCTCGCTGACATCGTGTCTCCTAGATCAGACCGGATGCCCGGCTACACCTGCAGCATCATAGGGTGGGTGCCCGTGTGCTCGGCTCTGGCTTAGGCCACACTCACTACTGTGCCAGAACTACCTGAAGTGGAAACGATCCGCAGACAGCTTGACCCGCTTCTGCGTAACTGCACCATTGTGGAGGCTTGGGCATTTGAGTCACCGAAGTTCACCCAGGCTCATGATGCAGTCGGGTGGCGACTCGATGGGGTGAGACGCCGAGGTAAGTACTTGCTGATGAACCTTGACTCCCCTACTGGGAAACGAGAGCTGATTGTTCACCTCGGCATGACGGGACGACTCTCGGTTTCTTCAAACCTCCTCGGTCAAGACACCCTCGACCATCAAAACAACCTCCACGCCAGAAACAGCCTCCACGCTACAAACATCTCTGCCGCAAGCCCTCAGAACAGTTGGGCAGAATCTGCCGCAGTTGATCCAGCGGACAGTTCTTCACTGCGCCATCTCCGGGCAGTCTGGACTCTGGATGACGGACGCTGCTTGTACTTCGATGACGTTCGACGATTCGGTCGGATTGCAGTCGTTGCTGCCGCTGAATACCAGTCGCTGGCCACGCTCGCTGCACTAGGTCCGGAACCATTCGATGACTCCTTCACTCCCGAGTATCTGCGTGCGCAGATCAACTCGAGCAAACGCTGCATCAAAACACAGTTGCTGGCTCAGAGGGTTGTGGCCGGCTTGGGAAATATTTATGTCGACGAGGCTTTGTGGAGGTCACAGGTGCACCCCGCAGCGAAGAGGCTCACTCTTATGCAGTCAAAAAAGCTCCGGGATGATATTTGCGATGTCCTCAGTGCTGCGATCAACAACGGGGGAACCACACTGCGCAATTACAGAGATGCTGCCGGTGCATCAGGTAGCAATCAGCGATACTTAGATTGCTATGGCAGGGCTGGTCAGGACTGCCTCCGTTGCGGATCGACTCTGAGGCGGATCGTGATAGACGCCCGAGCAACTGTGTATTGCCCGAGATGTCAGAAGTGGTAGCGAGGCGGCCTGCGGACAGCATTCAAACCCACCAACTTTCGGGGTACGTCGACGCCTACGACCAGCCGAGATGGACAAGCTCGTCGCTGGCTACCTTGAACGCCAGGGAATCAACCGCCGCCGTAGTGTCAGGTCCTGATGCCACCTACATACAAGAGCCGCGCCACCACGACAGTCGCAGAAGCCACGATGACCTGACGCGTCGAGCGGCGGAGCGGGATGGTGTCGGGCTGCGGGCCGAGCTGGCCTGTGCAGCGATCACCACAACCGCGTAAATGCCGAGAAAGCCGAGTATCCCGGCGAAGGTTCCGAGCGAGTAGCCGAAAGGCGAGATAATCGTCGACGCGACGTACGTTGGAAGCACTCCCGCGATGCCGGCGCCGAAGCATCGTGAGAGCGGCCGCAAGTCGGTCCGACTTGTTGCCAGGCCAGCAGCTATGAAGGTGGGAGCCATGATCGCCCCAGCGGGCGATGAAGAGCGGCAGGATCGTGAAACCTCAAACGACCCTGCCTGCCATGAGCCGACGCCAAGCACAAGGCCGAGGAGACCCTCAGCTGCCACCACATAGGGAGCCCCCAGGCAGGTCGGCCGTTCGGAATCCAGGGCATGAGCAACCGGCGCTTCGGATCTTCAAGGTGGGCGATCACCGAACCTCCCACACCTGTGCTTGTCGCGGTCGGATCGCTCCGGGTATCACCGAGAACTCGAACCGTCCCAAGAGGATTCGCAGGCGCTAGTCCTTGCGAACGACGTCCAGATTCCGGAGCGTCGGCGGCTCGAGCGCGATCGACGCAATCGACGCTGTGATCTCCCCCGTCACCAGCAAGTCGTTGCTGATGGCCGCTGATTCGACCGACGGGAACTCCACGATCATCAGGAACGTTCCCGGACGCTCGCTCCCCTCCGGAGGACCTCACGGTCATCGCCCGGCAGACCAATGGTCTCAGCGACTGGCCGGCCTGTCCGGCAGATCCATCCTCACCTAGTCAAATTCGGTAAAGGAATCCGCATTCACCATCACTTTCGCACGCCTTGGACCCAGCGTCTTAAGCCCCAAATGTAGCGGCCCAAAGCCAGACACAGGAATACAGTCGTGGGGATCGAAGCGAGGTTCCGGGAGACCGAGCAGCGCGTCGCACCCAGCGAACGGACTCGACCTGCATGAGCGTTGGGTCCGACCTCGCGTCGCCGCCGGTGCGAGAGCAGGCGATCAACAACGACGATCAGACCCTCCTCGGAGCAGTCACCCCGCGTTGACGCGGCGGGCCCGCAAGGTCTGGATCGTCATACCCGACTCGCTGATGGTGCCACCACAACAAGGACCCCGCAGGTCAACCACCACCACCGAGTTTCGGGCACCACAGGGCTCAGGCTGGACGTGCGGTGACCCAGCCGAACTCCGAGGTGACCCTGAGTCCGGTCGACCCAGACGTGTCGCGCAATGGATCCATAGCGTCGCGCAGTACATCGCAGAAGGCGTCGTAGCCCACTGCTTCGATGGCGGGCACGGATGGCCCCGCTGCGGCGAGGGCCCTGACCGCCGTGTCGAGGTCGGGCCACTCGTTGGTCACGTCGACGGTCCCCTGCTCGGTCAGTGCGAAGCCGGACGACTCAAGCAGGCCGGCCATCACCGCACTGGTGCCGCCCTGCTCCATGGTGGCGGACTGGTGGCTGGCCGGCGAGTGCTCGATGACGGCGCGGAAGTACGGCAGGAGGCCCATGCGGTCGAGGGAGCCCCAGTAGGTGAGGCCAAGTCGGCCTTCCGGGGTGAGCACACGACGAGCTTCGACCAGTGCATCCTCGCAGCCGCTCCAGATGCCGTTGAAGCTCGTGGCCACGTCGAATGACGCGTCGGCAAACGGGAGGGCGAACATGTCGCCGACGCGCAGATCGCCGTCGGGCGTGCGGGCCCGTGCAATGTCAATGAGGGCGGCCGAGGCATCGAGGCCGCTCACAGTGGCACCGCGGCGTGCGGCCAGCTGAGCGGCGAAGCCCGAGCCGCAGGCGATGTCCACCAGGCGCGTGGCTGGGCTGACGTCGAGGCGGCCGAACAGCATCTCGTTGGCTGGACGGGCGTAGGGCTCGAACAGGTACGCCCACTCGGCTGCACGGGCACCCCAGCCGATCCCCGCCTGTATCCACCGCTCCGGGTCAGGCGACGAGTCGGCGGAGGCTGTTGCTGTGCTGGTGACGGTCATCTTGGCTCCTAAATAGCACGATCGGTCGTGCTTAATTATACAGTACGACCGATCGTGCTATCTTGTCAACCAATGGATGCAGCCTCTGCAAGCACCCCGCGCAAGACCCGCGCCGACGGCGAGCGCACGCGCCACCTCATCCTCGATACCGCGGTCCGCCTCGCAACCGTCGAGGGGCTCGACGGGCTCAGTATCGGCACGCTCGCCCACGCCACCGCCATGAGCAAGAGTGGCGTGTACGCGCACTTCGACTCCAAAGAAGAACTTCAGCTCGCAACGGTCGACAACGCACGCATCCTGTTCATCGAGGCGGTGATCACTCCCGCGCTCCAACACAGCGGACTCCCCCGTCTGCGCGCCCTGTGCGAGTCCTTCCTCGCCTACGTCGAGAACCGCACGCTTCCCGGCGGTTGCTTCTTCGCTGCTGCCGCTGCCGAACTGGGCGGGCGGCCCGGTCCACTACGCGAGCGCGTCGCCGCCAACCAGAAGGGGTGGATCGGTGTCCTCACCCAGGCGGCTGGGGAGTCCACCGCCCGCGGCGAGCTTCGCACCGACACCGACGTCGCCACGCTCGTGTTCGAACTCAACGCGCTGGTTATCTCGGCCAACACGGCCTTCATTCTCCACGACGACCCGGCCGTCATCGGCCAGGCCCGCACCGCCATCGAGCGCGTGCTCGCAGCCGCGATCCCCACCTGACCCACACTAGGAACGAATGGCCAGAAGGGAACCCGGATTTCCAATCTAGCTCCCAAAGACCGTGTGGGTCCCTACACCCGGTCGTGCTGGTTGACCTGGGAGGACGCGGGCCAACCTTGGGCTGTTGACTCGACCACGGATCTTGGGCGACGGCCGCTCGGGGTCCGGTGCATTCCGCGTAGATCGCACCGCAGCACGACCGACGACGCGCTGAAGGGTTGAACCGGGAGACCTAAACCTCCTCTCTCAAACCCTGACCCTGACCAGGGAGAAGAAGACAAATTTCTTGTGATTTGCACAACATCGTTGGCCGTCTCAGGATTCACTCCTGAAGCGATTCCTCAGCGAGCGATCAGACGCATTGCACCACTCCTGCTAGTGTTTCAGTTTCGTTACGAAATGAAGTCGATCCACGAGGTCTGTTCTCCGCTGTGAATACTTCTCTTAGTTCATCCCGAGGCACGCGTTCGGTTGCTCGACGAGCACGAACCAGGTTGTTTGTTGCTTTGGCCGCTTCGGCCTCTGTCGCTCTCATTGGAACAACTGCACTTCCAACATCTGCAGCAACAAATGCTTTTGCCAAAGACGACAACCCCAGCTTGGCCGAACTACAGACCCAGCGCGCAGCAGTGCAGCAGAAGGCCGCTGGAAAGGCTTCACAGGTCAATGCCTTGAAGGCTTCTGATGCCCAAGTGAGTTCTGCTTTGAGTGCTCTCAAC
>CAFBOG010000045.1_pt1 | contig 11093 bp, 9 predicted proteins | sample 7269381 | NCBI WGS metagenome assembly CAFBOG01 (sample SAMEA6814108, study PRJEB35770) | freshwater metagenome | biome: Freshwater; feature: Freshwater reservoir; material: water | place: Czech Republic | collected 2017-07-26 | depth 30m m
ACTTGGAATGGGCGAGAGCGACTGTTCCAACCCCGCACGGGTTTATAACCGTCGAGGCTCATGCCGACGGTACCCTCCGAATCGATAGTCCAGTTCCCGTAGTTCGCGGCTAACCCCGTAGGATGAGGCCCATGACTCAAGCTGAGCCGCCTCGCAATACGGACGCACACCTGATTTCTGATGAGCAGGGCAATGCTGTTCGAGACCGGCCATGGATTATCCGCACGTATTCCGGACATTCCAGCCCGAAAGCCTCGAATGAGCTGTATCGGTCCAACCTAGCTAAAGGCCAGACAGGGCTCTCGATAGCGTTCGACCTGCCAACGCAATGCGGCTACGACTCAGATGACCCGATTGCTCGCCCGGAAATCGGCAAGGTCGGGGTTCCCATTAACTCCCTAGACGATATGCACATCTTGTTTGATGAGATTCCGATCGAACAGATGAACACCTCGATGACCATCAATGGCACCGCCATGTGGTTACTCGCTTTGTATGTGGGGCTCGCTCGTGAGCGCGGCGTAGACATAGCTGATCTGAATGGCACTACTCAGAATGATCTGATTAAGGAATATTTGGCGAGAGGTACCTACATATTTCCTCCCGAGCAGAGCCTGCGAATCATTGCCGAGATGTACGAGTTTTGCTTAGAAGAGATTCCGGCTTGGAACGCCTCGAATATTTGCTCGTATCACCTGCAAGAAGCAGCGGCTACCCCTGCTCAGGAGTTGGCCTTCGCTCTTGCAAATGCCATCAGCCTTTTGGACTTGCTCAAGGAGCGGGGCCAGTTCGATGATGAGCAGTTTGAGCGGTCGGTTGGGCGAATCAGCTTTTTTGTCAACGCAGGTATCCGCTTTGTCGAAGAGATGTGCAAGATGCGCGCCTTTGGTGAGTTGTGGGATGAGTACACCAAGGATCGATTTGGTGTGAAAAATGAGAAGTACCGGCGCTTTCGCTACGGGGTCCAGGTGAACTCGCTTGGACTGACCGAAAGCCAGCCAGAGAACAACGCGTGGCGAATCCTGATCGAGACTCTTGGAGTCACCCTGAGCCGCGATGCCAGAGCGCGTGCTGTTCAACTTCCCGCTTGGAACGAGGCGCTGTCACTACCGCGACCATGGGACCAGCAGTGGTCGCTTCGCCTTCAGCAGATTTTGGCTTATGAGACTGACCTGCTTGAGTACCCCGACATCTTTGAAGGTTCCGTTGTGGTGCGTTCCAAGGTGGATGATCTCAAAGCCCAAGCTCGAGAAGAGATCGACCGGATCTTGGGAATGGGTGGAGTCATTGCCGCTATTGACTCTGGCTACATGAAGTCTGCTCTCGTGCGGTCCATGTCTGAGCGTATGAGCGCCATTAACACCGGCGAACAGATTGTTGTTGGGCTGAACAAGTGGACCGAAGGAATCCCGTCTCCGTTAGTTGGCGGTGAGGACGGCGGAATTTTCAAGGTCGACGAATCCTCTGCTCGCGACACGATCGCTAGCTTGAATGCAACACGGGCTGCTCGAGATCCCGAGCGCGCAGCAGCAGCGATTGCAGTGTTGCAAGAGGCAGCGCGCAGCGGAGCATCCATGATGGAGCCCTCGATTGAATGCGCACTAGCACGAGTGACCACGGGGGAATGGGCCGGAGCCCTGCGTGAAGTCTTTGGTGAGTACCGTCCCGCTACGGGCGTGGACGGTCAGAAGCTTTCTCTTGATGGCGAGCGGGTAGATGCCCTTCGATCCCGCATCGACCTGCTAGCTCAGAAACTGGGGCATCGCCCGCGCATCGTTGTCGGCAAGCCTGGCCTTGACGGGCACTCGAATGGTGCCGAGGTGATTGCAGTCTCTGCTCGACACGTTGGATTCGACGTGATCTATTCGGGTATTCGACTGAGCCCAGATGAGATTGTGCAGTCAGCAGTAGAAGAGGATGCCGATGTGATAGGCGCTTCGGTGCTGAGCGGCTCGCATGTGGAACTGACCCAGCAGATGATGGACAAGCTCGGAGAGTACGGAGCAGGTTCTCGAATCGCAGTAGTAGTTGGCGGAATCATTCCGCCAGATGACTTTGATGTGCTGTTCGGCCTTGGCGTGAAGCGGGTCTTTACGCCATCTGATTACGAACTCATCGACATCATGGAATCGATCACTGAGGTGATCGAAGCCAACCAAGACGCCGAGTAGAGCGGCAGCGCACTATGGCATCGTTGGACTCGATCGGACAAGACCTGCCAAGGCTCGTTCACGAGGCTCAGCAGCTAGACAAGATGGCAGTCAGCCGTCTGATTAGTTTGTTTGAGGATGACCGATTGGGCAGTGCTGAGCTTCGCTCGCAGGCCTTGGGCCTGCTCGATTCAAGGCGAGAACCGACATCCGGAACCATTCTTGGACTCACTGGCACACCAGGATCAGGCAAGTCATCGCTGTTGTCGCGCATCACCGTTGACCTGCTCGCTGCTCATTCTTCGCTGTCAATTGCCGTGCTCGCTGTAGATCCCTCTAGTCAGGTTTCGGGGGGTGCGCTCTTAGGTGATCGAACCCGGATGCGGTACTTACCCTCCGAGAATCGACTGTTCTTTCGGAGCCAAGCTTCACAGACGGATCTTGGCGGACTTGGTCCTTCTAGCTTTCAAGTCTGTCGGCTGCTCACGAGGTTGTTCGACTGTGTGATGATCGAAACGGTTGGTATCGGACAAAGTGAGGCGGATATTCGCCATCTTGCAGATCGGGTGTACTTGGTCCTGCAACCACTTGGTGGCGATGAGGTCCAGTTTCTCAAGGCAGGAATCATTGAGATACCTCATGCATTCATTCTGAATAAATCCGATGAGCCAACTGCGCTGACGAGCTATCACCACTTGCGCTCAAGTCTGTGGCTGGCACGGCCCTTTGAATCAGAAGACTTACCGATCTTTCAAACCAGTGCCCTGACAGGGGCTGGACTGAGCGAACTCGAAGCAGAGATGCTCGGGCAGATTCAGCAACCCGGTGGTAGTGGCCTTACAACCCGTGAGGCGTATTTCTTTGATCGTTGGGTGCATCAAGAGTGGGGGCGCTCTGGCGGGCGTTACCTAGCTACGCAACTTGGAGGCTCGGCGGCTTTTGTTCAGCAGTCCGGCGGTTACGAAGCAGCCCAAGCAGGCTTCAGTTCGATCATCGGCTAGGGTCGCGTCTGTTCCTGAGTGGGGGAAGCCGGTCCAAATCCGGCGCTGTCCCGCAACCGTGGGTTGAGAACCTTTTCGAAGATTCTCAACAAGTCGGAATGCCTATTCAGGGCTCTACAGCTTGAACCAACCGTCGAGGATTGCGGAACACGAGCTCGAATCACAACCGGCTTTTTGTCCTGCAAAAACTTCTGGTTGTGTCATCGGGGGAAGGTCGGATCCTCGCCTAAGAAAGGCGATGCAATGTTCCTTCAGATGAAGCTGTTACAAAAGGGAAAGCTCCGGACGAGAGTTCTTCTTCCTGTCATGATCGGTTGTGTTGCGCTTGCGTCAGCATGCGTGGCGCCCCCAGCTCCGCCCTCGGGCCCAACCATTACTGGACAAGCCTGCCCGGCTGACTCGGGCGTGACCGTAGTGGTCGACTACACATCCCTAAACAACTCAATTGTTATTGCCTGTGCGGCCGGCCCGCAGGCAAGTGGGTTCGCGGCACTCGCTGCTGCTGGATTTTCTCAAACAGAAGTTCCGACTTACGCGGGTGCGGTCTGCACCATCAATGCACTGCCAGCGCAGGGCTTTCCGTTTTGCTGGGAGACAGGCGGATACTGGGGCTACTACCGATCCGCTGACCGCTCAGCAGCCTGGGACTATTCACCCGTCGGTGCTGCAGAGGGTCCGCTCGTTGAGGGTTCCGTTGAAGGCTGGGTTTGGCAGGCTGACTTCTCGGACAACCTGCCGGGCGTATCAATCTTGGGTCTGGTGAAGTACACCCCCTAGTGCGGAGTGCGCAGCGCTCAGCGCTGCTGTGTGTGTTCGTGGAATTGAACCGGGGCATCAAAGGCTGCTCGGCGCGTTGAGCGTCTCAGCACTACAAGCACCGTCGGTCCGAGCAGAACAATAGCTAGTGCATTTGTTATTGCTCGACCCGTATCCCAACCAAAGGTTGAGGTTGCGACGGTGTACACAAAGAATCTGTGAAGATTTTCGGCCACTGATGCCCCGGCCACGTACGACAACTGTGTTCCTGTTCCCGTAGTAAACGGCCAGAACCACATGTTGAGCAAAAATCCAAAGAAGTAAGCAGCGACAACGCCATAGGTGGCTAGCAAGGCAATCTCGGCCCTACCTTTTGCTGCGGGCAAGAGCCCTGCCCCAAGGCCAATCCAACTTGCCGCCAACATCTGGAACGGCAGCCATGGCCCAATTCCGCCGGTCAGCAGAGCCGAAGCAAACATGGTGGTCGACCCGAGCACGAAGCCAAAGCCCGGGCCGTAGACCCGACCAGCCAGAATCAACAGAAAGAAGACTGTCTCAATCCCAGCTACGCCAGCCCCAAGTGGCCGAAGCACTGCCCCGAATGCAGTCAGCACACCGAGCATTGCTAGGGCCTTGGTATCAATACCGTTAGCACCATGTAACTCGGCTAGGAGCACGGCGATCAGCGCTGGCAGGATCAGGGCAAAGATGAATGGTGCATCGCGATTATGTGAGATACCCGAGGTGGGACTCAGAATGAGCGGCCAGAGAAACATCGCAAGTCCTGCCACTGAAACAACTGCGAGTACAAGGCCTGAGCGCGGACTCATGCGCAGAGCAGTAGGTCGCCCAGCAGTAGGTCTGACAGCAGTAGCTCTCATGGCTTGCTCCCTAATGCCGTAGCTACTTCTTCTACGGTGAGGAAGGGTGCGGGATGTAAAATTTTGGCCACTTGCGGGGCAAAAGCGGGGGAGGCCAGAACTACATCGGCCGTTGGCCCGTCGGCCAGAATCTCGCCCTCAGCCATGACCAGCACCCTGTCGGCTGTAGAGGCGACAAACTCAACGTCATGGGTAGACACCACAATCGCATGCCCAGCGGCGGCTAGCTCTTTGAGGAGCTGCGTCAGGTGTTCCTTAGCCGAGTAGTCCAAACCTCTCGTGGGCTCATCAAGGAGCAGAACTCTCGGACTAGCGCTCAGCTGAATGGCAAGCACCAAGGCCAGTTTTTGTCCCTCAGAGAGATCTCGCGGGTGGGCATGCGGGTCGATTCCAGAGAGGATTCGATCCAAGAGCCCAGCGCAAGTACCCGCCGGTTGCTGTGAGTCTTGGTCGGCTTGGGTGCACTCGGCCTGCACTGTCGCTAGGTATAACAAGTCAGTTGGGGTCTGAGGGACAAGCCCCACCAAGGCTCGGGCCTGACTCGGGCTGAGGGTGCTTGGGTCTTGGCCCTGGACTCTGACCGAGCCGCTCTCACGAGCACCAGATCCCTGAAGCGCCCAGAGCAGCGAGGACTTGCCGGAGCCGTTACGTCCCATGAGCGCGACGATCTGCCCCGAGGCAAGGTCAATATCTGCATTGGATACAGCAACGATATTTCCATAGCGAACCGTTACTCCTTTTGCAGAGAGTTCGGGCTCGGCCGACTTCGGTGCTGCTGGGCTTGCTGGTACTGCTGTGCTCGGGAGCTGTTGAAGCTCCTCTCTCAGATCCACGGCTGCTCGACGCGCATCGCGTACCGACAGCGGAAGCGGTGACCAGCCTGCAACGCGTCCGAGTCGTACTACCGGAGGCGCTACTGAACTGGTTGCCAAGATCTCTGCCGGTGGCCCCGATGCCACGGTTCCATCGCCATGGAGGTAGATCACGCGGTCGCAGTATTGCGCCACCCGTTCCAAGCGGTGTTCAGCAATCACCACCGTCACCCCGAGGTCGTGAACTAGGCGGGTGATGGCAGCGAGAACCTCTTCGCTAGCCGTTGGATCAAGGGCCGAGGTGGGCTCATCAAGCACGAGCACTCGCGGATGTGCGGTCAGCACGGATCCAATAGCAACCCGTTGCTGTTGGCCGCCCGAGAGGCTACGAATCGGCCGGTTTCGCAACTCCGCAATGCCTAATAGGTCAAGGGTTTCTTCTACCCGCTTGCGCATTACATCCGGGTCGATTGCTAATTGCTCCATGGCATAAGCGAGTTCTTCTTCCACCGTATCGGTCACAAAACCGGCCAGGGGATCTTGGCCGACCACACCGATCAAGTCAGCGAGTTCTCGCGGCGGGTGACTCGATGTGTCACGGCCATTCACCGTTACTCGACCAGAAAGAATCCCACCGGTGAAATGTGGCACGAGTCCGTTGATTGCGCCGAGCAGAGTGGATTTACCAACCCCGGTACGGCCCACCACAAGGCACAGTTCACCCTCTTCAATATGCAAGTCAACATCGCTCAGAGTGCGATGTTGTGCCTCGGGGTAGGTAACGCTGACGTGTTCGAAACGGATCATGACTGCACCGGTGGTGGAGCGATCCACGCTGGCAGAGCACCAAGCAAAATGGCAAGCGTCGGTAGGAGCGGAAGTGTTGGCCACTGCAGCGGTTGCAGCGAGGGATTCAGGCTCGTGGGGTTTCGGACTGCGGCCGCAAACAGAGTGGTCGCGACGAGGATTCCAATTGCTGACACCCCCCACTCAGCTAGTAGCCACGGGTCTGGCCGGTAACGAGTTCGCTGCACCCTTTGACCGCCGATGAAAAAACCAATACCTGCAGCAAGTAGCCCTAATGTGAGCATCGGGACACCGAGGGTCCATGGACTGCTGCCATCAAGAAGGCCGTAAATGCCAATGCATACACCAATGAGTCCAGCAAGGACCAGAGTTCCAGTCACGCGCCGGGTGCGTTGCGGAACATGTGCAGTCCTTCCGTATCCCCTCGAGTCCATAGCTGCTGCTAAGAGCAGTGAGCGGTCAAGTGCATCGGTCATTACCGGTACTAGGACCTCTGCAAAGAAGTGAGTTCGTCGGCCGAGTTCACCCCTCAACCTGCGTGCTTTGCGGATCCGCTGTGCACTTTCGACTAGCTGCGGAGCCATGGTCAATGCAACGGTGAGCGCAACACCGACCTCATGAAGGGCTCCGGGCACGGACTTGAGTAGCCGCTTTGGATTTGCCAGAACATTCGCCGCACCTAAGCAGATGAGCAGAGTTGCTAACCGAAGTCCGTCATAGAACGCCGCAAGTAGGCCTTCCACTGAGACCGCACCACCAATGCGAACACCAGCGGCAACTGAAGGTAACGCCAGTTCGGGGAGCCGAAAGAGAACATGCGCCCCGTATTGCCCATCTAGCAGCAAGCGAAAAGCCAAGCGGGTTCCGATGATGATAAGGCCGAACCAGAGATAGGCCTTGAAACCCTTGGCCCAAGGCGCTTCGGTGCGTCGAGCGGAGACTACAAAGGCGACTACGGCCAGAATAAGGCCGAGTAGAAGTGGGTTGGTGGTTCGACTAGCGGCCGTTGCCATCCCTAGGGCCCAGATCCACCATGCACCTGGGTGCAGGTCTCTTGCAGTGCGCCGGGCTCGAGCAGAAGGTTGGGCTACCGGCCCCGTTCGCTCAGGGGCGAGTTGCACGTCGCCTCAACAGCACGGCGCCAGATCCAATGCCGAGGAGCAGTACTACTGCTACGAGGAGTCCGACCGGAGATGAGGTCGAGCCAGTTTCTTGGTTCAGGCTGAGCGCCGCCGGCGCAGTTTGCTCGCGACGGCTTGAGCGCGAAGCACGGGGCTCTTGTGAACTTGCAGGCCCATTCGAATTTGGAGGCTCTTTCGAATTTGAAGGCCTAGAGGAGGCCAGGCTGCTGCTAGGAGTGACCCCGGATGGAGCACTGGGGGCTGCTGCGGCATCTGCTGGGCTTGCCGCTGGGGCTGGCGTTAGGGGCGGAGTTGGAACTGGAGTAGTGGCTGGGCGTGAAGCTGCGGCTGGGGCAGGAGTGAGGGGCGGGGCTGCATCTAGGGGTAGGGCTGCGGCATCTCCTGCGGCTGAGATTGGAACGACTGCTGAATCGCAACCTCCACCGACCGAGAGCGATGGGCTGCTAGCAGCAAGCGCAGGTGGTGGTGGCACTCGGGGTGCTGGCGCATCTGAATCACTCCGATTCAGGGAGAACGACCAGCCCTGCACCGAGCCTGGCGGAGGCAAAATATTTCCTGCACCCAAGCTGCTGTAGCACCAGTTTCCGCCTCGATTAGCTAGCCAGTACGACCAATATGCGGTGGTAGGCGCTGGTTGAATGCATTGTTCTGTAGTTGGGAGTCCTGCAATCTTGCAGAGAAACCCTGGTGCACGCGTGGCTGTTTGAAAGTTGATTCCCGCCGCGGTCAGGGCCTCGAATCCATTTTCTACTGCGCTTGATACGCAGCGGGTACTGATGCCCCCACCTAGATCTTGGAAGTCAATCACTAGCGTGATGCCGGTTGCAGTAGTGCATGCACCCTCTGCTGCTGCAACGGGTGGAGTCTGCAGGAGCGAGGCACTCAGAACTCCGGCGATTCCAATTCCGATTATCGCTGGCTTGGATGCCCGCAGGCCTCTTGGTTTGCGGCTCACAGTGACCATTGCAACTCCAAGCATGAGGAGTGCAACGCCAAGAAAGATGAGTGGTTTCGAGGGAGTACCGGTGAATGCAAGCGAGGTTGCTGTGGTCTGGGCTCCAAGCACGGCGGCAGGAGCCTGAGTAGCAGGGGCCGTGGTGATAGGGGCTGTGGTAATCGGGGCTGTGGTAATCGGGGCTGTGCCGCTCGGGGCTGTTGTTGGGGGGACTGTTGTCGGGGCTGTTGTTTGGGGGACTGTTGCAGGCGGGACTACAGGCAATTCTGTCGCGAATGCGGGTGCGAAAGCAGAGAGGCCTAGGGCGAGCACTCCTTGGGTTGTTGCGCGGCGCCACTGATCTTCAAGGTTGCTAGGAATCCCACTCGTGACAGCCGCCGCACGAGCAGTTGGCGTATACGCGATTGCGCCGTTGAGTTGAAGCGAGGATGTGATCCAATTGGCGGCTCGTTCGGCAGCTTCTAGTTGTCCCGCTGCGCGAAGTGCCTGCGCTGACAGGCCACTGCTGTTTGCGTTGATCGATGCCGTGGAACCCGTTCCACCGAACCCTCCTGTGCTGCGGTCTTGCTTGGCTAACAGCCAGCCAAGAGCTCTACTGAGGGCTGCTTCGACGGCGGGTGTTCGCTCCACGCTGAGGAGTGCTTGTGTAGCGATTGCTGTGGCGTCAGTATCGGAGCGCTCGTTGCTGATGCAATTCGGAGTCAGCGTATAAATCAGTCTGAATCCACCATTCGGGCACTGCTGGCCGATCAAGAAGTCAACCGCCTCAGCGGGAACCTGAGAATCGGTCAAGCTCAGGCTGAGAACCGCTAGAGCTTGGCCAAACCCATTATTTGAATCACCGGACAGCGGGTCAGAAATGCTCGGGTTTCGATCAGTGAATCGCCCGGCCTGTGGCCCTGTCGTGACCATGAGGGAGCGAAGCTCCTGCTCCAAATCCAGCCCCGAGGCAAACGAGGATTGCAGGTCCAAGCTCTCGGCGATTAGCAGGACTTTTGCAGTTGGGCCGGCCAGTCGAACGCCAAGAATCTGCGGTTCATAGGTCGTGAAATCGCTCAGATTTGAGATCAGTTGGTTTGCGGCTGCTTGCGGGGCGGGGTCGGAGCCTTGGCCGGCTGCAATAAAGCTCAGCACTGCATCTGCGGTGAGACCCCAGTCAGTTCTAGCCGGGCTGGTCCCGATGGCAAACCCGGGAAAGGTACTGCCGTTGGCGGCGAGTTGAGAGCTCAACCAGTCCATTGCAGCGGTTGCCTCGGGACGAGCTTCCGCACTTGCTGCTGGCAGATTGGCAGCTGCTATTCGAGAGTTCGTGCCGGTGAGCGAACCAAAGCCCAATAATGCAGCCACTAGGCACACAGCAGTCACAAACGCCCGCCGAGGGCTGAATTGTTTCAATGGTGACTTGGTGAGTCTGGAGTGCATGTATGTGGTTCCCCTAGGCACCGTGTACCTAGAAAGCCACTCACAAAATCGCAAGGACGCACCAGGCCCCGGCATCCGTTTTCCGCGACGGACGAGCTCGAAGCATCACCACAAGTTGAGCATTCCGACTCACAAATCTGCGCACCCAACTTGGACTGCGCACCTTGTTTACGGTTGCGGGACAGCGCCGGATTCTCACCGGCTTTCCTCAACTCACAGCGTAAAATTGTAAAACTGAAAAAGCGTAACCAAAAACTACGTGCCTCACCCTAGCGCAACTGGGCCGAACAGGCTCAGGGCTTCAGGGTTGCTTCATTGATCTTGCAGTCGTCCATCAGTCCCTGAATCAAGGTTTGGTTCGCTGCCAAACTACCTGTGGGGTCGTTGGGGTCAATCTTGGTCGAAAGATCCTTCATCTTGTCATTCAGGCATTCTGCTTGCTCAGTCGTGAAACCCATCTTCCTCCAGATCTCGGTCATGTCTCCTGACGGAACTGGGTCGGCCTGGGAATAACTCGTCGGAGTTGTCCCGTCCTTACTGAGTGTCGAAGTTGTGGGTTCGATACTCGAAGTGTCTGCGCTGCTACATGAGAGCACTGTCATGAGGCCGCAGAACAGGACTGCGGCTGCACACTTCTTGAAGCTGTGCGGTGAGTGGAGCATGTCGCCGTTCTAGTTGTCAGAGGTGAGTGGTGCTTCGTTTGGTCCGGGGTCGCCTTTGCGTTCCACCGAAAAATCAAACGGAAACAGTGCCAGTTTCGCCATCGAGAAGTTCTTGATTCCAAATGGAATTCCCAAGATGGTGATGCAGAGCAGGATGCCGAAGATCACGTGGGTTATGGCTAGCCAGATTCCACCGAAGATGATCCAGATTATGTTGAAGACACCCTTTGAGAACCTATTGCCCGGCGATTCGACGAGTTGCCTACCGAATGGCCACATGACGTAGCCCGCAAGCTTGAATGACTGAATGCCGAAAGGAATTCCAATGATCGTGATGCAGGAAACTAGGCCAGCCAAGATGTAGGCGATCCCGAGCCAGACTCCGCACAAGATAAACCAAATAACGTTACCGATTGTCCTCATCTTCGCTCCTCGATCACGGTTCCCCGGCCAGGGTCTCTAGCCCAATACGTTAGCGGTTCTAGATTCATGCTTGCCTCGCAAG
>CAFBOG010000050.1_pt1 | contig 10718 bp, 7 predicted proteins | sample 7269381 | NCBI WGS metagenome assembly CAFBOG01 (sample SAMEA6814108, study PRJEB35770) | freshwater metagenome | biome: Freshwater; feature: Freshwater reservoir; material: water | place: Czech Republic | collected 2017-07-26 | depth 30m m
GGCGCTGGTATCAGCCAGAGGGGGATTTCCGTAATCTGCTCGATGTCGTAGATGAGGGAACGAACTTCCGCAGCGTTTGGATTGGCGACCCGGATGTATTGCCCCTGTCTGGTTGGACACTCCAGGGCCAAGAGGGCCTAGCCATGGGTGTGAGCAGCGGCCTTGATCCGCTGATTACGCAGCGCTTCCGCCTTGACGGAGGGACAGGAGTTGCCACCCTGACTGAAGCAGTCGAGGCCGCGCTGAATGGGGAGACAAGTCGCCTCGGACGTCTGCTGGCGCCCATGGGGATTCGCTACATAGTGGTCATCAACAGACCCGCACCCGAACCGTTTGCTTCTGCCGAAGTGCCGATGCCCGTACCCGCTTTGGCGGCATTGCGAGAGCAACTCGATCTTCGTGAAGTCGAGATCAATCCCGGAGTCGTGCTGTTCCAAACAGGTGCACCGTGGCCCCTGCGATCAAATGTGAGCGATCTCAATTTGCCTTCAGATGGAGCCCCTACGTTGGAACAGCAATTGGGCAACGGTTGGGCCGCTCCACCTGCAGTGCTTGGGACCAACCCAGGTACCAAGTTTTCCGGAACCGTTTTGGGCGATCAACAGATTGCTCAGTCTGTGACCGCAGATCCCGGATGGCATATGAAGCAGGACTCCCAAGATGACGCTCAAAGAACTGATCTGTTTGGTTGGTCCCAGCAGTTCAAAACCAGTTCAGGTGGATCCGTTACGTTGGCTTGGGTGACGCCGTTGAGTCTGCGTGCACTGCAGTTGTTGCAGGTACTGGGGCTACTCGGGCTGTTAGTGCTGGCTATTCGAAACCCCCGGATGTTTCCTAGGTCTTCAAAGAGAGGCTCTGCGGAAATTGCAGGCCAGCGAGTAGTTGTAGGCCCCGATGGACTACAGCCGGAACAGACAACTGCTACCTCTGCAGCTAGCGCCCTGCGCAATACCGCAGATCTATCTCAGGATCCTGGTGCCGAATCGGCTGAGCACCCCAGCAGTGGTACTGGTCCAGGCGAAGAAGGGGAGCAGGCATGAAGGTCTCGCGTCTGGTTCTGATCACTGTCGTCCTGCTTGGCATTGTGGGTTTGACAGCATTCTGGGGCGGCAGCCCCGCCGTCCCCGTGGATGGTTCGATCGATGAGATCATCCCCGAGTCAGGTTCTGCACAAACCTTGTCCTCGACTTGGTATTGCGCAGCGGGCGGCCTTGGCGAGTCGGCATCCTCCACCCATGAGGTCTTGTTAGCGAACCCTTCCAAAGAGGTAGTTCCAGTCCGGTTGACGGCCTACAACGCTCAGGGTCTAGTGGGGGAGCCAAAGACAATTGCTTCGGTTGCCCAGCAGGTCACCCCCGTGGATGTGAACGCCGTTTTTGGCGGGAGCGAACTCTCGGTGATGGCCGAGTTCGATTCTGGAGCGCTCGCAGTTCAGCATCGCATCACGACGGCAACCTCGGCAGATTCGGTTCCCTGCTCCACGACCTCGTCTGAGAGATGGTTCTTTCCTGCGCAGACCTCTGTACTGGGATCCTCGGCCCTGCTTGTGTTGTTCAATCCCTTTTCTGCCGATGCAGGTGTCGACATCACTGCAGCAGTCGAAGATGGATTGCGTTCCCCAAAGGAGTGGGCGGGAATTGTTGTTCCAGCAGGAACCTCCCGGGTTATAGATCTTGGACAGTACGTGCAGCGACGTGATCAGTTCTCAGTGGCCGTCCGACTCCGAAACGGCAATCTCATAGCGGAGTCAGCCCAGAGCTTTGACATAGCTGCAGCTGGTGACGCGCCTGCCGAACGCGGCCTGCGCCTGCAACTTGGCGTTCCCGAGGCTCGCTCTGGCTGGACCTTTGCGGGTGGATTTAAAGGGTCTGGGGTGAAAGAAGAACTGGTGGTGTACAACCCCGGCCGGCAGGTTGCCTCAGTGATTATTCAGGTCACGCCCTACGGCGGCGCAAGCGATCCTCCTGAGCCATTCGAGTTGTCTGTGCCAGCTAAGCGATTCTTGGTTCTTGACCTGAGCGCCGAACAGAGGATCCCCGACACGGGCTTTCACTCAGTACGGGTCGAGACTTCGGCGAAGACCCCGGTAGTGACCGCTCGCACCACTCAACTTTTTGGACCGCCTACAGCGGCGGCCGAGCCTGCTGCTGGATCTACTGCTGCTGGCACTGCAGCGGGAACTCGTCCGAATGAGACGCTCGGCGTGGCTATCGGCACTGCAACGCCTGTGTATGCGCGGCGCTGGACCATGCCAGCAGTGCGCACGGGCCCCGAGCAGCAGCCGATGGTCCTTATTCACAATCCCACTGCGGGCATCGTCACGGTGGACCTGCAAGCACTAGCGGGCAAGGCTGCACCAATCGAGATCGCAACTGCTCTCGAGGTGGCAGCAGGAGACAGCCTGTATGTCCCCCTTGCGGTTCAACAACTCACAGGAGTGGCTGACTGGGTGGTCAGTCTCAGGGCAAGTGATTCTGTTGCTGTGGAACAGTTGCAGACCTTCGCTACACAAAATGATCTCTCCTTTGGCTCTGCTGTTCCTGTGCTCGCCAACCGCTGATTGTCCAGAGCATGTCTGCTGCGGCACAATCTGTTGGTGGATCGCTTGTTGCCAGCTGTACTCCTTGCAGCCTTTATCATTGGTGTGGCCCTGCTGCTGCAGCGCAAAAAGTCGGCAACCCCAACTGATGCCATCACTGAGCACCGGGCGCCAACTCATTTAGAGCGTGCGCAGTTTGACGCCCCCGAGCGCCCTTGGCTCGTAGCCGTCTTCACTGCATCCTCGTGTACCACCTGTGCCGAGGTCTGGGCCAAAGCCGTCGTGCTCGAGTCCGCCGAGGTAGTAGTGCAACAGGTTGAACTGAGTGAATCAGCAGACCTGCACGCGCAGTACGGAATCACAGCTGTGCCCATTGTTGCCCTCGCAGACGCCGATGGGGCCGTGCAGTCTTCGTTTCTTGGCCCCGTATCTGCCACACACCTTTGGGCGGGCTTGGCGGAACTACGCAACCCGGGCAGCGTCCCGCCCGGATGCACCGACCACTAGAGGCAATCTGGCTAGCTCCGCTGTTTCTGGCTAGCTCCGCCGTTTCTGAGCAGCAAGCCGTTTCTGGCTAGCTAGGCAGTTTCTGGTCCAACAGCACCTGGGTTCTGAAACCCAGTTGGCGGTGCAGGATGCGGTGCCGGTGCAGTGGGTGCAGAGGGTGTCGGGGATGCCGATGGTGTCGGCGAGGGCACTGGCGCTGAGGGAGCAGCCGAAACCGCTCCACTTACAGGGTTCTGGCCCTGCTCAGTGCTCAGATGCGCTGGGATTGGCGGGGGAGTGGCTGCTGACGGTGCAGTCGCAATCGGCGGGGCCGGAGCCACCGCTGATGCCTCTGTTGAGCCATTCATGGACAGAGTGATCAATCGGTTCACTTCGTGGCCAGAGATGGTCTCCTGCTCTAGAAGCCCACGAGCGATCAGGTCGAGCGCATGGCGATGCTCTGTCATCAAGTCAGTGCAGCGCTCTTCGCCCTCGCGAAGCATTCGTTCCACCTCATCATCAATCAGGCGAGACGTATCTTCTGAGAACTCGCGCTGTTGGCCAAAGTCCTCGCCAAGAAACACTGGCGCTGAACCGCCCCAGGCTCGTGGCCCCACACGGTCGCTCATGCCGAACTCAGTCACCATGCGGCGAGCCCGCTCGGTAGAAACCTGCAGATCGTTGCTTGCTCCGGTGGAGCGGTGGTTGAAGACGAGTTTCTCTGCAACGCGGCCACCCATGGCAACCACAATCGACTCTTCTAGATATTCGCGAGAGTACGAGTGGCGTTCTTCCTCCGGCAACTGCTGCGTGACTCCTAGAGCCATGCCCCGAGGGAGGATGGTCACCTTGTGGACAGGGTCTGCGTTGGGAAGCAAAGCTGCGCAGAGTGCGTGCCCAGCCTCATGGTAGGCCGTGATTTCCTTCTCGCTGTCAGACAGCACCATTGACTCGCGACGCTGGCCCATCAGGACCCGGTCTCGGGCATCCTCAAAGTCATGCATCTCTACAATTTTTGCCCCACGGCGAACTGCAGTTAGGGCTGACTCGTTGACCAAGTTGGCCAAGTCGGCGCCCGACATGCCCGGGGTTCCGCGAGCAACGAGCGCCAAGTCCACTGAATCGCTCAACTTCTTGTGCTTGACGTGTACTTCAAGGATTGCCCTGCGGTCATCAAGTTCTGGCAGGGGTACCACGACTTGTCGATCAAAGCGTCCGGGGCGAAGAAGCGCAGAATCCAAAATGTCCGGACGGTTAGTTGCGGCAATCATGACCACACCATCGGTTCCTTCAAACCCGTCCATCTCGGAGAGCATCTGATTGAGGGTCTGCTCACGCTCGTCGTGTCCACCGCCCATACCAGCGCCGCGCTTACGGCCTACAGAGTCGATCTCGTCAATAAAGATGATGGCTCGACCATGCTTACGAGCAGATTCGAACAGGTCGCGAACTCGCGATGCTCCAACGCCGACAAACATCTCCATAAAGTCTGAACCGGAGACTGAGAGGAACGGCACGCCTGCCTCGCCAGCAACGGCGCGGGCAATAAGCGTCTTTCCTGTTCCTGGAGGGCCCACAAGAAGAACGCCCTTTGGAATGCGTGCGCCAATCTCTAGGAAGCGCTCGGGTTCTTGCAAGAAGTCCACAACTTCGCGGATCTCTCGCTTTACCCCTTCATAGCCAGCAACATCGGCAAACAGTGTGGCTGGCCGCTCTGTTGAGTAGGTCTTAGCGCGGCTGCGACCAATGGACATGATGCCGCCCATTTGTCCCTGAGCACGACGCTGCATCCAGACAAAGAATCCAATGATCAAAAGGATTGGAAGCATCAACGGGATGATCTGCATCAAGAATCCGGCCGTTGGAGTGTCGAACTCCACGGCTACGTCTTTTTCGTCCATGAGAATCAGCAGTTCCGGTGGCGGGTCTGTTGGACCCGTCGTGGTAAAGGTCTCGCCACTCTTCATCTCGCCGGTGATGGTTGCATCCACGTTGTTCCAAGTGACGCTCTTGACGTTTCCGTCTTGGATCTCTTGGGTGAACTTGGTGTACGGGATGGGCTCGGTCTTCTTCGCAGACAGCTGTAATGCGCTGATGACCACAAGGCCGACCACGAGCACGAGTACCCAAACCAGCCAAGAAGGAAGGTTGTTGGTGCGTCCAGTTGAACCTCCGGAACCGCCAGACCCCGATGGTGAAGTTTTATTTTGCTCAGCAGGCATAGCTCTAGCCTAGAAGGAGTTGAGACGTTCTCCCTAGCGTGATTCGAAAGACTCTGAGAATGCTCTGCTGTTTTGGTAATTGTTTTGGCCAATACTGCTCAAGCATCCGCAGTTTTGAGCGTTTGCAGCAGTACGTTCTGCCTTCGTGAGCCGGAGCTGCGCCAAACCAACTTGTTCCCGTCGAGCCGTTGCGACGATGTCCTACGCCTATGCCGAAGGCGTTGTGTGGTTAGAACCACTTCGACCGGAGTCGCATCCCATGGTTCATGATCTGTGTGCACAACACGCGGCCAACGTTCGCGTGCCGCAGGGTTGGGAACTGCGCGATGAATTTGAAGCGGCCGAGGCTGCCGATCAGGTCCCGGCAGCCACTTCCTCTCAAGCGTTTTCAGAGTACAGAGGTCCTGAGCAACTCGATTTGATCGGCGCCTGAGTCAGGTATCCTCCGCACCCATGCAGCGAGAAGCCAGCAGGGTGTTGTGATCGAGTTCAACCAAAACGACCTGCCCGCACAGGATGAAGAGCTTCGCTGGGGCCTTGGTGATGTCGCTATTGGGATATTCGCCAGCCTGTTTCTCTCTGTGCTCATCGGGGGAACGATCATGGCCTTGGCAGGCTGGGGCTCGATTGCGGACGCCCCCATGTGGGGCCTTGCACTGTTGCAGATTCCGCTCTGGGCTGGCTACCTAGGAGCGGTTGTCTTTGCTGGTTCCAAAGGTCGAGGGGTGATTGCGGATTTCGGTCTCCGAATGCGCGCCTTTGATGCCCCGCTCGGCCTAGCGCTCGGTATTTTCTGTCAACTCTTGGTGCTGCCGCTGCTCTACGCTCCCATCTTCTCTCTGACGGGCACTGACAAGGAAGCGCTGTCACGGCCTGCGGAACAACTTGCGGAAGGAACTGACGGCACCTTTAGTTGGCTGCTTTTTGCTCTGCTTGTAGGAATCTTGGCCCCCGTCGTTGAGGAACTGTTCTACCGCGGGCTCCTTCTGAAGGCCCTTGAGAAGCGCCGAATGCCGGTCTGGGCAGCTGTTCTTGTGAGCTCAATCCTCTTTGCTGGCATGCACATGCAGACGCTGCAATTTCCTGGACTGCTGCTCGTTGGTCTGGTGGCAGGAACCCTTGCTGCGATAACTGGCCGCTTGGGGCCATCCATCTGGCTGCATATTGGCTTCAACATGACAACCGTTGTGGCGCTGTTCATGGAGATGCGCTCATAAAATGTGTCGGAATTGCTCAACAACGAGTTGCAGCTGCCGAATGGTCAAGAGTCCGAAACGAGATGTCCGGATGGCTACCTAGCCTTACTGAGTAAGAAACTAGGTGGCTGACAAAATGGAACTGCTGGGAGCACTGCAATGAGCACTACCGAATGCAATCACGAACAAGTCGAAATCGCCTTGACTATTGATGGGGCCAAGCTCTTCATGAAGTCCTGCTCGATCTGTGACGTCCGAAGCTGGCGCCGAGACGGTGAAGCAGTTGAGCTTGATGGGCTGCTGCACGACATCAGTGAGGTTCCGACGCGCTACCGGCGTACCCTTTCTGCCTAAGCGTCTCTTTGCCTGCTTGCTGTAGCGGCGGGTTCTGAGAAGCGTTCAGGAAACTCGTGCTGGCTGTCACAGCCCGGCACTCAGTTCGTGTCAGGATAAGTCATGGATGAGATGCCCGAAGCCGGGTCAGAACCGGTCGGTGGGGAAGTTAATGCTGACTCAGCAATGACCCAGGACTCCTCAGAAGAAGTGTTCTCGGATGTCATCGTCGAAACTGATCCAGCAGGAGAGGCGGGACCCTCCGTTGATATTGATGACCCAGAGAACTCGGGTGCGAACCTAGCCAAATGGGTGTCCTGGGGGATTGTCGCAACCTGTTGCGCGATCGTGTTCATCTCGCTAGATCCGCTGTTGATCTTTCAAAACACCACTGCCACCGGCGGCGATATGGGTGCCCACGTCTGGGGGCCTCGGTTTCTCGCTGATCACCTTCTGCCCCAGTTCCGGGTGTCGGGCTGGACCCAGGACTGGTATGCAGGGTTTCCCGCCTACGTCTTTTATATGGTGGTGCCCTCGCTGTTCGTGCTGTGGCTCTCTTATGGGCCGCCAATCTGGCTGAGTCCAATCCTGCTGGCACTTCTGGCCTTCGGCGTGTGGAAGCTGAAGCCGCGTCTACCCGATGCGTGGATGCGAACTGCCATGTGGATTGCCACGGTATTCATCGCAGTTCTGCTCGTGCCCATTCCGTACAACATTGCGTTCAAGTTGGTCACGATTTCTGGCATGGTCACGCTTCCCCTTGCGGCCTACTGCTTGGCCAAGGCGGCTCGAGTTCCTTTCCCGGGACCGCCGCTGGTTGCGATGGCCACGCTTGGATTTATCTACGACAAGGGATTCACCATCCTTGGCGGAAACGGAGCGTCGACTCTGGCCGGGGAGTTCGCCTTCTCGGTGTCGCTGACCCTTGCAGTGCTCTACCTGGCAGTGATTTTCAAGGGTGTTCGAACGGGCCGCGACCGTGCGCTCGGGGCCACCTTGTTGGCTCTGACGATTCTGTGTCACTTGATCCCTGCCATTTTCGCGGGGATCGCCACGATTCTTATTCTCTTGTTTCTACGTCGAGAAGACCGCACGCCATGGTGGGATGCCAACCGGGTGGGTCGCTGGGTAGCAGGAGTGCTCGTCGGACTCACGCTGTTCACGCTCATCTCAGATGCCAACCTTGTAGGTCTCAATCAACTCCGTAAGTTGCCAGGAGCCTCAGTTTGGTTCCCCTCGCAATGGTGGTTTCCTGGACTAGCCACCTTTGCTGCACTTGCCTTTTTCACTGGCTTTGAGCCTCGAGTGCTTCCATGGTTGAAGCAGCGCCGAGCCTGGATCCCTGCCGGCATTGCAGTAGTCCTGGCAGGGTTGATGGTCATTCGCTGGTCTAGCTGGTGGGCCCTTGCACTTGTTCTGCTTGCTCTGGCTCTTGCTTTCTTCGCCGGGATTGACACCCGCCTCGGCAAGTGGATTTTGTTAGTCGGACCTGTCGGCGGTCTGTTGACGGGGTTCTGGTCGCTGCCATTCTTGGGCAACAGCGCCTACATGAATGACATGGGCTGGGAGAAATACACCAAGTACTCCGATTACCTCTTGGCCGTGCCAGAGCTTGATTCGGGGGGCATGCCTTACCGGAACTTGGTATTTGCCCTTGCTGGTCTTGGGCTGTTGTTAGCGCTGATTCAGCGGGTTCGCTTCGGATGGTTTTTGGGCCTAACGATCCTCGTTCTTGCATGGACGTTCCGGTACTTCCCTCAGTACCGGCTTTGGAATGCAAGACTGCTGCCGTTTTACTATTTGGCTCTCTACTTGCTTGCAGGCCTTGCGCTAGCCCTGATTATCCGGTCGATTTCGCTGGCCGTTCAAGACATGACGCATCGTCGAGAAGAGCCAGTCATGGTTGCTGTCATTGGCACCTCCGTGGTCGTTGTCATCTTCATCTTCGGGCTGCTTGGAGCCTTTCGAGTGCTGCCGGGTGGTGCGCTCGTGGCCGACCCCGATCGTCCTACCGCCACGGTGTACCGCTGGGGAGGAATTAATTTTCAAACTGCAATCGTCAATGATTGGGCAAGGTGGAACTACGCCGGGCTTGAAGGTAAAGATGCTTACCCCGAGTTCCTCGGCATCATGAACATGATGAAGGACGTCTCCGCTGAAAACGGCTGCGGTAGGGCATTTTGGGAGTACGACAGTGGACTCAATCGTCACGGAACCACCATGGCGCTCATGCTCCTGCCCTACTTCACCGATGGCTGCGTGGGGTCGATGGAGGGGCTGTACTTCGAAGCATCCTCTACCACGCCGTTCCATTTCCTGACCCAATCGGAACTCTCTACTGCACCCTCGCGGGCGCAACGAGAACTGCCCTATAACAGCTTCAACATTCAAGAGGGTGTTTCGCACCTGCAGTTACTCGGAGTCAAGTACTACATGGCCACGACTGCATCAGCTATCGAGGCGGCAAAGACCGAACCTCGGCTGAGTCAAGTTGCAAACGAGACCTTCACGTATTCAGACACAGCTGGCACTCCACAAACGACCAATTGGGCGGTTTTTGAAGTGGCAGATTCTGAGCTTGTGGTACCGCTCGAAAATGACCCTGTCGTGGTGACCGACGCGGATGATCACATTGACGGCTGGGTGTACTCCAAGGAGCGGTTGCCGCCTACGGAGGCACAGATCGAAGCAAGCATTCAGGGATCGAAAACCGCAGGTCCAGCTGTGACTTGGTTCAACGATCCAACAAAGTGGGACGTCCTCTTAGCTACCTCGGGCCCCGAGGACTGGCCGCGGGCGACTGCTGCGGATGCCTCGTCTGAGAAACAGCCGAATCCTCCCAGCAAAGTCAGCAACATTGTCACGACTCAGGATTCGATCGAGTTCGACGTTGACAAAGTCGGCGTGCCAGTGCTCGTCAAGATTTCCTACTTCCCGAATTGGCATGCAAGTGGCGCAGAAGGTCCGTACCGGGTCAGCCCGAATTTCATGGTGGTGGTACCTACTGAGAAGCACGTGTCCATGGGTTACGGGTACAGCAAGTACGACATCCTCGGATGGCTGGCAACCATTATTGGTTTGGTAGGCCTCGGTGGACTTGCCGTACTCGATCATGGTCGAAGGCTCCGAGACGAGGGTGAACCCAGTGAGGAATCCAGCGTCCTCTCAGCGGAGCCATGATCCTCGTATGACCGACGCGACCTCAGTGTCACCGACCTAAGGCGAATCAGGATGGATCTGCTTCGCCGCTTTGCCCTTGTGGGGCTGATCGCAACTGCTGTTGATGTCATTGCACTGCTAGTACTGCGCGAACAGATTGGCCTGCCGATCTGGATTGCAGACTCCCTCGCAGTGGCCCTCGCTACCGCTGTTTCATGGGTGCTGCATGCTCTGGTGTCCTTTCCCGATGATCCCGCGAGGCGCTGGTACAACCGACCGGCGCAGTATGTAAGGGCGTCAGCGGTTTCACTACTCGCCGATGTGTTCGTGTTGTCGCTGCTCTACGAACTTTTGCACCCCGAATGGTGGGGTGCGCTCTTAGTGATCAAGGTGCCCGCCCTGGTGGTCGCCTTTGTCTTGCGCCTCGTCATGTACCGGGAGGCGATGTTTGTCACAGTCCGCCAGGATCAGCAGGTGCCGAACCCTCGAATTGCTGCAGCGGGCGAGGTGCGACTCTCGGTAATCGTTCCCGCGTATGGAGAGGCTGACCGCATTGCTCACTCGGTTCAGAGAATCCGGTCAGCGCTGTCCTCTATAGAGAGTGACGGTGGTCTGCAGATCGTGGTCGTAGACGATGGGTCATCTGACGCCACCGCAGCCGAAGCAGAGCGGGCAGGAGCGGACCTAGTTCTCAAGCAAGAGGTCAACGCTGGCAAGGGCTCCGCTGTTCGCGCTGGGATGCTGGCCGCAACTGGCCGGGTAGTTGCGTTCACTGATGCGGAC
>CAFBOG010000052.1_pt1 | contig 10295 bp, 7 predicted proteins | sample 7269381 | NCBI WGS metagenome assembly CAFBOG01 (sample SAMEA6814108, study PRJEB35770) | freshwater metagenome | biome: Freshwater; feature: Freshwater reservoir; material: water | place: Czech Republic | collected 2017-07-26 | depth 30m m
CAAGTCTTCCCGCAGGTTGAGTTAGTCGAACCACCCTCCGCTGCAGAGCGACGCCGTGGCTTTACCGGAGCGATCGAGGAACTCTGCGCCGAGAACTACAACGCCACGATTACGCACTTCGAGCCAACGCATTCAGACCTTTGGGTTCTTCGGGTTCGGCCTGATCGCGGGGAAATATCGCACCTTCCCGGGCAGTACGCCTCGTTGGGGCTGGGGTACTGGGAAGCTCGAATTGATGATGCAGAGGACCCTCGCCTAGATGAGCAGTGGGAGAAGCTTGTTCGTCGCTCCTACTCAATTTCTAGTCGGATGTTCGACGAATACGGTTACCTCTCTGGTGAGGAAGGCGTCGAGGAACTTGAGTTCTACATAGTTCTTGTTCCTCCAACCGAGGACAACGTGCCAGGTCTGACTCCAAGGTTGGCGCTGAAGCGCCCGGGAGACCGCATCTACCTAGGACCAAAGGTGGCAGGGCGCTACACCCTTGCCGCTGTAACGGACCCACTGAGTACGGTCCTGTTCTTCTCGACTGGTACTGGCGAGGCACCCCATAACGCAATGGTGGTTGAACTGCTCAGAAAGGGCCACCGCGGGCCGATCCTTTCGGCAGTATCCGTGCGCGAATGGGCAGACCTTGGCTATCTCAAGCAACATCGAGAACTCGAGGAGCGATACTCGAACTACCACTACTTACCCATGCCAACTCGCGAGGCAGATGTCCCCAAACGCTATATTCAGTCGCTGATTACAGAGGGAACCTTGACTACGGAATATGGGATCACGCTCGACCCGGATACAACAAACGTGTACCTGTGCGGCAACCCATCCATGATTGGGCTTCCCGAAGAGGTGGACGGGGTTGAGGTCTTCCCAGAAACGACCGGAGTCGTGGAACTCCTCGCTGCTAAGGGATTTTTGATCGATCACCGCAAGCAACGGGGAAACTTGCACTTCGAAGAGTATTGGTAGGCCCATGCTCGCAGTTCGGTGCGTCTCACAATCCGCCACAGATCCACTCAGTGGTCTGAGCATCGCAGAGGTTCCGCCTCCCGAACCGCCAGATGGCTGGGTGCGAGTGAATCTGCGAACCTGCGCTCTGAATCACCATGACTTGTGGTCACTGAAGGGCGTTGGGTTAGACCCTTCGCGTCTTCCTATGACCCGCGGCTGCGATGGTGCTGGAGTTCTTGATGACGGCACCGAGGTGGTGATTCATTCTGTGATTGGCGACCCCGAGGCTGGTCAAGGAGACGAGACTCTTGACCCGCGGCGGACTCTCCTGTCTGAGTTGCATCAAGGGACGCTTGCCGAGCAGGTCATAGTCCCGCTCCGAAACTTGGTGCCAAAGCCACAGGCGCTGACCTGGGAGGAAGCTGCATGCATGCCTTCGGCATGGCTGACTGCTTACCGGATGCTGACTACCCGCTCGGGCCTAGATGGTCCAGGGAACGTTCTGGTACAAGGTGCTGGTGGTGGCGTCGCGACGGCTGCTATTCAATTGGGTGTTGCTCTGGGACACCGAGTGTTTTGCACCTCTCGAGATCCGCAGAAGCGTGCTCGCTCGCTCGGCTTGGGCGCTGAACTCGCCCTCGCCTCTGGGGAGCGATTTCCCGAGAAGATGGACCTGGTCATCGAGACGGTCGGTGATGCCACATGGGAGCATTCGCTTCGTTCGCTGCGCCCGGGCGGCCGAGTTGTCGTCAGTGGCGCAACTAGCGGAGCGAATCCACCTGCGGACTTGAATCGGGTTTTCTTCTTGCAGCTCAGCGTGGTGGGATCAACCATGGGAACCCGCGAAGAACTCCTCCAACTGCTCGAGTTCATGGAGTCATCAGATGTGCGACCTGTTATTGACGAGGTTCGCCCACTAGCTGAGGCTCGAGAGGCCTTCGAGCGACTACAAGCTGGTGCCGGTTTTGGTAAACAGGTTTTTACGGTCTAGGACCAACTCGGCCTGATCAGGTTGGCTCCGCTTTGGCATCCCGATAAGCATCTAGTGGAACCTCAGGCCAATTCAGTGTTAGAGGAATTCTGCGGTTGACCCGCCTAGCGGGATCGGGTCCATACCCAATTTGCGGTGGTCCCATGAGCGGACTCTCTCCGTGTCGACACGCACGGCTACACGCTTATGCAACATGAACTCCACAAGCGGACTGAGGTCTTCGGTGTAGGGCCCGTTATAGCGTTCCCAGATATTGACCCCCACCTGCCAGAGTAGGTCGGCATCTTCAACGATTTCAGCAGTCCCCTCTAGGGAAACTCCGCGAAGCGTGTCGTAGGTGTGGCCATCTTCCACCATGACGGTGATTCGATTATCTCGTCGAAGATTCACAGCCTTCTGCGAACGGGCCTTGGTCTCAAACCAGATCTGCCCGTCAATCACGGCATACCACATGGCAACAAGGTGAGGGGTTCCTGTTGAGCCAACCGTGGCCATAGTGGCTGACCTGCTGCGCAGCAGGTAATCCCCGATCTCATCTTCACTCATGGTGATTTGTGACCGCTGGTTGGCACCCATAGAAGAACCTCCGTGGAAACTAGAACTGATTTGAGGAATCTAAGCCATCAAGCCGCCGCATAAACAACTGCCGAGCAGATTCAGCGCGATCCCTAGGAAGAAACTGCAATAGCATCAGCGGGTCATCACCATCCGCCTGAACACCTAGGCAGAAAGTCAGGAACCAATGGCGATCGAGATTACTCTTTTAGGAACCGGAAGCCCCCTCCCCGACCCGTTACGCGCTGGGCCATCAACGCTTGTTCAGGCGGGGCAGGTCAACTTGTTGGTAGACGCAGGTCGTGGGGTGTTGATGCGCCTTGCCGCTGCTGGCCTTGGCCCGAGTGAGATCACGGCGGTCCTCCTCACCCATCTGCACAGTGACCATCTGACTGATCTCAATGACGTGATTACCACTCGATGGATTACGAGTTTCCCAGCTACTCCCCTGATCGTCCTCGGCCCGCCAGGGACTGCGAATGTTGTGGACCACCTGATGTCGATGCTGCGGGCAGATATCTCGTACCGGATCCATCACCACGATGACCTAACGGATCCGCCTGTGGTTCACGTCACGGAATGCGTAGCGGGTATGACCTTCGAGTTTGAAGACGTCACGGTCACGGTCGGAGAGACTGATCACAAGCCCGTTGAGCCGTCGATCGGCTTTCGGGTCGATTACGAGGGGGTTGGGGTCGTCCTCGCTGGCGACACGGTCCCTTGTGAAGGGCTCGACAATCTCTGCGCTGGGGCGGATGCCCTAGTTCACACTGCCATTCGCTCAGATATCGTGGCCATGATTCCACTGCAGCGGATGCAGGACATCTTGGATTACCACTCCTCAGTTGAACAAGCAGCACAGACGGCACAGCGAGCAGGAGTTGGGACTCTTGTCTTGACGCACTATGTGCCCGCCTTTGCTGCTGGGGAAGGTCAAGATTGGCGAGACCTGGCTGCAACCGAGTTTGGCGGCAGGATCGAGCTAGGCGACGACCTGCATCGAGTTTCCGTGACCTCAGCTGCAGTCTGAACCTTGAGTTTCATACTTGAGAAAGACTGAGCATGACTTGACTCATGATGGTAAGGGTGCTTACCATCATGAGTATGGGACCAAGTTTACTCATTACGCTTCGTGAAGGACTTGAAATTTCGCTTGTCCTAGCGATCATCGCTGGCTATCTCAAGAAGACTGATCGGAGCGACCGGATTCCGACCATGTGGCTAGGTGCTGGGCTCGCCGGCGTTAGTTGCATCCTTCTCGGGCTCGCCTTTGATCAAGTGATTGGAGAGTTCACAGGGAAATGGGAGCAATTCATCGAGGGAACCCTTGCGTTAACTGCAGCGGCGGTTCTTACCTGGATGATCTTTTGGATGCGCGGCCATGCCAGAGGAATGCAATCAGACCTTCAGCAAAAGATCGACACGGCGATTGAACGAGCCCCGTGGTCCTTGGCCTTGGTTGCTTTCGTAGCAGTTGCTCGAGAGGGATTCGAGACAGTGTTGTTCCTGCTCGGCGCAGAGTCATCGGGAGCCTCTGGCAAGGCAGTGCTGCTTGGTGGCTTCATCGGCCTCCTCCTCTCAGCTGTCCTCGGATTTGCCTTCTATCTAGGCAGCGAGCGGATCAATCTGCGCAGCTTCTTTAAGTGGACAGGATTGTTACTCATCCTGTTTGCCGCTGGACTCTTCGCAAAAGGTATCCACGAGTTCCGAGAGTTCTTCGAGTTTGAGGCCTCTTGGTATGCGGCACCCATGTGGCAGATCACTCGAGGACCACTAGCTGAAGGGTGGACTGCTGACTTCCTGTCCGGGCTCTTCGGATGGAGCTCAGATCCGGAGCGAATCCGAGTTGCGGCCTACTTCGCGTTCTTGATTCCTGCACTGTGGTTCTTCTACCGCGAGCCATCGCCACAGAAGCCACAAACCGCTGCTTTACAGGAACCCGTTCTCCACGGTGACGGCCGTGGATAAGAGCACTTCTAGGGCATCAGCAGAAACAGCCTTCGAGAACAGGAACCCCTGGGCGTAGATGCAGCCTGACTGAACCAGCCACTCTTGCTGAGCTGCTGTCTCTACCCCTTCTGCGATCACCTCATGCCCAAGTGCGTCAGCAAGACGGATGATGGCAGTGACGATTGCCTCGTCCTCTAGGTCGCTACCCAGACCATCTACGAACTCTCGATCAATCTTGAGTGCACCAATCGGATAGCGCTTTAGGTACACCAGCGAGGAGTAACCGGTTCCAAAGTCGTCCACCATGAAACGGACCCCAAGAGAACGAAGAGAGCGAAGAATCTCAAGGGTCATCGCATCGTTTGCCATAACCATGCTCTCTGTGATCTCTAGCCACAGCCGGGAGCCGTGCAGCCGATACTTGGCCAGAGTTTCAGCCACAAAATCAACAATCTCTGGGTGGGCAAAGTGGCGGACCGAAAGATTGACCGAGATGGTTAAGTCAGGATTTAACCGTGTCCACCCGGCCAATTGGCGACAAGACTCATCAAGAACAGATTTGTCAATCTCAACGATAAGCCCAGTTTCTTCTGCTAGTTCCAAGAAGGCGTCAGGTGCGAGCAGACCGCGTGTGGGGTGGTTCCAGCGGACCAGGGCCTCCAGACTATGGACTTTCCCGGTTTCCAAGTTCATGCTCGGTTGAAAGAACGGAACAAATTCGCCGGCCTTGAGGCCAAGAGAAATCTCTTGTTCAAGATCGGCGCGCTTAAACATCTCGTCGCGCATCTGAACGTCGTAACAGACCACGCAATCGCGACCACTGGTCTTTGCTCGATACATCGCAACATCGGCATTGCCAAGGAGTTCCTCCGAGGACAGGCCTGCAGCTGATTCCGCTACGCCAACGCTGACACTCAGCTGGGTACCACGACCGTCAATCACAAGAGGCTGTGTCATCTGATAAGTGACCCTCTGTGCTAGGGCCTCTGCATCCTCAGCCGAGATTCCTGGAGCGACGACCACAAACTCGTCTCCAGCTAGTCGACCGACAAGGTCCTCCTCTCGCACTGCACTGCGCAGACGACTGGCGACTTCGATAAGGACTCTGTCGCCAAAGGAGTGTCCATACATGTCGTTGAGAAGCTTGAACCGGTCAACGTCGATATACAACACTGACAGGGGTACTCCTCGGGCAGTGTGATCCAGCTCGTACTCGATCATTTCGAGCACGGTGGTTCGGTTTGGTAAAGCAGTCAGCGCATCATGGCTAGCCTTGAACCGTTCCCCTTCGAGGGAATCACGAAGAGCGTGAATAGCTGCAGCATCAGTGACTGCGAGCGAAGCATGATCTGCAAGACGGAGCAGGATCTCTTCTTCTGGCGGAGTGAAGATGCGACCAACCTCACGTGAGGCCACGTTGATAACCCCAACTATGTGCCCGTCATGATGCACCGGTGCGGCCATTACGGCTTCGATAAACGCCTCGGGGGCACTTCCAAGCGCCGCCGCATCAGCAGGGAAATCCATGGTAGAGACGAGAACGCCCTCAGTGAAGGCACGACCAGAAAACCCTTGATCTAGTGGAATGGATCGAAAGTGAGCTAATCCCTCTCCGGGATAACCAGCGAGCGATGCAATCGCGTCAGCCCCTTCCCCTAGGCCGACTACTCGAAGCCCGACCACGTCAGCGCTCAGAAGTTCGGCAGCACCTTGAGTGATGCTGTCCATGACTTCTTGAAGCGGCGCACGATGTGAGATTGACTTCTGAATCTGCGCAAGCCGGTCGCTCAGATACTGCCGCTCTGCTAAGCGCTCTGCCAGCATCCGACTCTCGGTCAGCCTGTCTGTGGCAGTCATTGCAAGACCGAGTGCTCGAGCCATCGAGCGAACAAGCGTCTCTTCTTCTTTGTCGAAAGGATTGCCTGCTCGCAACACCACCATCGTGCAGCCCGCAGTCGACACAGCCGCGCTCACCGAGTGGACCTCGCCGATCCCAGGCACTTGCAGTATCGAGAACCGAACTTCGGCGGCATTTCGAAGCAGCTTTACGGGGACAGCATCTGCAGGAAATCCAAGGCAACGAACAACCGTCTCGTCAATGAGAAGTGCTACTACTTCAGCATCAAGGGCAGCAGCGACTCGATCAACTGCGATTCGAGTCATATTTACACCGTCCAGCATTTCGAGCAGCTCGAAAACCTCGAGGAACTCGGCTAGTTGAACAGTGGACCACGGGGCTGAGGGCACTCGGTTACCCCAATGCCAACACGACGAGAGTCTGGTTGTGGAAACCACTAGAACCGGAGGTCCGAGCAAATTCACCGTAGCTGTAGAAACCAGCTACGGCTGCTCCGTCTGCCCCATCCGCGATCTGACTGATCTCTCTCTGAATGCCCTCGCCGAGCACGCCTTTGCGGGCTATGCAATCAAAAACCATAAAGCCCTTGGGTGGGCTTCCCTGAAATGTTTCAACTGCGCCTGAACATGCCGCATCGGTGGCACCCAATACTGACTCGGCATCCCCCTCCATAATTGACACTGATCCCCCCTGCGGTACCTCGGCAAAGCAAGTAAAGGTTCGGTTCTCGAAGTCGGCCTTGGCTACGAAGCGAATCTCATCACGGTTGCGCCTGATCAAACCAATAGGTCGTGTGGCAGCAAAGTCAGTAAATGCTGCAGCGTCGACTCGCACCTCGGCGGGTGCGTCTAGGCGGTTGAGGTATGTGTCAAGTGCTGGCTCATCATCAAGCGTCTCGACGACTACCCCAGAGGACTTGGTCACCGTCATAGATCCGCCAGTTGAACGCCAACCGTGACTTACCCCGATGCCGATTGGGCCGTCCGAGGTGATGGCCGCTGCGACGATTGCATTTGTCAGCGCCACTGAGCCGAAGAACTGAGTCGTTCGCTCCATTCGAAGACCATCACCCGCACATCCGCCAACTAGGGGAACCTCGGCGCCAACTCGGTCATAAGCCCCCCGAACGACCTCCTGTTGATCGCCGGCAAGGCCATCAGAAAGCAGCAGTAACACCGTGGATTCGCGCCTAGCTAACTGCTCCACGCAGCCGGCAACCTCAGACCCAGCGCTGCGAAGATCGCCTTCGTTCACTTCCTGGCAGGAGACCTCGACGGCAAATCCGTCACCACCCAGAGCGAACACAACAACACCGCCATCGTCTGCACCACCGGTTGCAATCTCTCCAGCGGTTGAGCACCCAATAAGCGGCACCCCCGCAGCAGCCAGTCCAAATCCCTCCGCTAGCAGTTCTGGGTCATAGGTGGATGCGGCATAGGCGACAAAGAGGACGGGCTCAACGCCAGCAGCTCTCAAGGAAGCGGAAGCACTTTGCACAGCCTCCTGTGCGGCCTCGAATGGTGCAGACATGCGCGATATCCCTGTGGCTGTCTCTCGTTTATTCATACTTGCCGAAGCGGCACTGTCTGCAGGATCCGAATGAGTGGACAATGTGTTTAACCCCCGATGAGAGAACGACCCGACTCTAATCGGCTTGGCAGACGTCACCCTTGATAATCTTTTCACTCGCAATCGGGCCCATCCAACCTTCTGAACCATAATCAAGCACCCCTCTGCCGAAGCAGTGTCGGCGAGAGGGTCGTACCGGAGGTTCTTCATGACAAAGAAACGGAACATGTCTGTCCGAGCGAGACTCTTAGGGTCGACCCCACAGGCAAAGCAAGACAAGACTCGCTCACCGAAAGACGCAGCAGCGGCTGCCTTTAGTTCCTTCCGAACTGCGACTCCTCGCTCGAACTCAGAGGTCGAAGCCGAAGTTGATCGACTGCTGAGGTCACTCTCCATGCAAGAACGCATGCTTCTGATGTCTGGAGATGGTCCATTCATTAGGGGTACGCGCGACATGTCAAAGCGCTATAACGGGGTTCCCGTGGTTGCTGGGGCCGTCAAGAGACTCGGTATTCCGGGCCTGCGTTTCACCGATGGCCCCCGTGGCGTCGTTATGTATCACTCCACTGCTTTCCCCTCTCCCATGGCTCGTGGTGCAAGCTTTGATCCAACCCTCGAGCGCCGCATCGGAGATGCGATCGGAGTAGAGGCACGCACTCAGGGAGCCAACCTATTTGCTGGCGTCTGCATCAATCTGCTCCGGCATCCAGCTTGGGGACGCGCTCAAGAGACCTACGGAGAGGACAGCTACCTGCTTGGAGAAATGGGAGTTGCTCTCATTGAGGGGACACAACGACATGTGATGGCTTGCGTGAAGCACTTTGCAGTCAACAGCATGGAGAACTCGCGTCTATGGCTAGATGTCCGCATTGATGAGCGTGACCTGACAGACCTCTACCTCCCCCACTTCAAAAGGTGTGTTGAGGCAGGTGTAGCGGGAGTCATGACTGCTTATAACTCCGTGAACGGCAGCCCCTGCGGGCAACACCAGAAACTCATAACCCAGACTCTGAAGCAGGATTGGGGGTTCGATGGTTTCGTCATTTCGGATTTCACATGGGGAATTCGTAACCCGGCAGCAGCAGCCAACGCTGGGATGGACGTCGAAATGCCCTTTCGTTGGCGATTCCGCGCCTTGCCCAGACTCCTTCGCTCAGGCAGAGTTTCGGCTGAGCGAATCAACGATGCTGCTAAGCGCGTCCTGCAAAAGCAGCTCGAGTTCGCTGCAGTTGGAGAGCCAGAGCGATATCTGCCTGAGGTAGTTGCTGGCTCCGAGCATCGAGAGCTTGCGCGCCAAGCAGCAGTGCAATCTATGGTCTTGCTCCGGAATGAGCCGATTCAGGCGCCTTGGCAGGAACGACCGAACTCCGCGAGACAAGAGATAGCACGGGCGTCGGCACCCGAGCCTCTGCTGCCGCTCAATCCGAGCCGTCTGAATTCGCTAGCAGTTATTGGCTGGCTCGCCTCCGAGCAAAACATCGGCGATTTGGGATCGAGTCAAGTCCATCCCCCCTCGGTCGTGACCCTTCTTCATGGTCTAACTGCAGCAGGAAGCGACCACGGCATAGATATTCGGTATCACGATGGGGTCGATCAGAGTGGAGCAGTGGCCCTAGCAAGAGGCTGCGACGCAGTGGTTATCGTTGCAGGGAGTAGCTACCGAGACGAGGGAGAGTGGATCATCCGTGCAGGCGGGGATCGCTCAACTTTGCGACTCAGCCAACACGACGAGCAACTGATCGAAGCTGTAGCAATTGCAAACCCTGCGACTGTTGTCGTCCTGATGGGTGGCAGTGCCTTTGTAACTGATACGTGGCACGATCACGTTCCGGCGCTGCTCATGGCTTGGTATCCAGGCATGGAAGGAGGCCATGCAGTGGCAGATCTGCTCTTCGGAGTTTCATCGCCTACTGGCCGACTGCCGTGCACCTGGCCATCGAGCAAGAATACCCTCCCTCCATTTCAGAGGTTCGCTCGGTCAATTGAATACGGCCCGTTGCACGGGTACCGGTTTATGGAGGCAAGCAATCAGGTTCCGGCGTTTCCCTTTGGCTATGGACTGGGCTTTCACCCGTTGTCTTGGTCAGATCCTGTACTCGAATCAGTGACTGAGCGGGCTGCTGGAGGCTTCACTGTTCAACTGGCTGTAACAGTTACAAACAATGCAACTCGGCCGGGAGGCGAGGTCGTTCAGGCCTATCTTGCTCAGCCCCTTGGCTCCTCTGAAGATCCCTTGCTCACGTTGGTCGGATTTACCAAAGCACAGGTGGATGCTGAGTCCTCGACCAAAGTCAGCGTGTCAGTGCAAGTTGATGAACTTCCCGAGATTATCTATCTGGGTGAGAACTCAGATCCTGGCAGTCATCTAGCAGTCAAGATTCGCTCCGACTGAGATGCTCGATGCAAGACACATGCTTTTGG
>CAFBOG010000054.1_pt1 | contig 10180 bp, 9 predicted proteins | sample 7269381 | NCBI WGS metagenome assembly CAFBOG01 (sample SAMEA6814108, study PRJEB35770) | freshwater metagenome | biome: Freshwater; feature: Freshwater reservoir; material: water | place: Czech Republic | collected 2017-07-26 | depth 30m m
GCATGTTCGGTCTCGGTGAGGTCTTCGTTCGAGACAGCCTCAACAGTTGGGCCTGATCGCGTCAGCCGCTCAGAGCCAATCATCGGGCTTTCGGTGGGGAGGACATCAAGCACCCGACGTGGGTTAGGGGCCTCGGTGAGCCGCTGAATGCGCAGCACGACCTCGATGTCAATGGTGGGTGCCTCGGGAAGTTCTTCTTCGATGTACCAAGATCGGTAGGCGGTTTGTGACCAGGTTGGCCACTCCAAGGTGAGGTCAGCGCGAACCCGCGGCGGTAGTCCTTCACCGGGGACTCCGTAGCTCGTCTCCCAAGTGAGATCACCGAGGAGAACGTCCGTGTGGAATCGTTCCTCAAAGGCCTGCCGCTCGAGAAGTGCATTCTCCATGGCATCGCGTAGAGCGCCAATCGCATCAGTGAAGACGTGGTCCAACATGTGTTGTGCAGGCTACCGCGAGCAGCAGGGCCCGCTGACAGTCGACACTGTTCAACGCTCACTAGTTTCTCCCGTACTCAGTCCGCATCATGAGCAATGACGACTAAGGAACTGCCCTCCGCCTGACTTTGATCACCGCTGCTCCGGCGGCTCGGCTGCTGGAGACGATGTGTTGCGACTGTTCGCCATCCCAAATCGTTCAGAGCCTCAGCTACGTCAGGGTGAACAACGGCATACTGCACCTCAACCTGGGAGTTCATACGGGGTCCCTCCGGCATCATCCACGAGCCACCGTCCGAGGTGGTCACCCCCGCTCGGTCTAGTTGCAGTAGGAGCCCTGGGTAGGCTGCCATCGTCTCAATCCCGACCTGTGAGCTGACCTCGACTCGTGTGTTCGGAGGAAGAGGGACTGAATGCACTGCCAAGTCCGTCGTGACGGCCTTCGTGAACTCCTGCAGTGATGATTGGTAGGCAGGTGTTGGAACTGAGGACTCCGCTTGGGTGATAAGGAACATGCCGCTGAGGCAGAGTGATACCGCAGAGGTCGCCCCAAGAATCAGTGAGCGATTTACTGTGGCGGGGAGTCCCCGGAGAATCGCCCCGAGAGCGATTGCAACCGTCACCGCAGCGAGGCCGCGCTGGCCGATCACGAGATACTCATACAGTGGTGACTGCATGATCGCCGAGGCGAGGATCGCGCCCAGAATTGCAGCAAGCGAGATGGCATTGCCCCGTACCATCGGTGCATCATGCTTCCTTATAGCTACGGTGAGCCCTGCGATAGGGAGTAGAAGCAGGAATGGAATCCGAAGGTGCTGAGCAGCTAGGCCCTGCACTCCAAGAAGCGGATGCATCCAGGGTGCCGGGAGGCTGTAGCTATCAAAGAGCGCTTGAAACGAGCCGATGGTGCCAACTTTGGGGCCTTGGTTCCCCTGGTTTGCGAAGATTTTGCCGAGGTTCCCGGATCCGCTGAGTTGGTCGACTAGCGGTGGTATCCAGAGCGCAGTGGTCACAACGATCCCCCCACCCCAGGCCTTCAAGGGGATGCGAGGGGCAGGAGAATCTGCTTCTTTGGGGCTCTGCGGAAAGCGGAGGAACAGGGCGGCACCTGCCGCAATCGTTACCGCAGTGGCCACGGGTGCTGCAGCAAGATGGCTCTGTACTAAGAGGGATCCAAGTGGGAGCAGCGCCACTGCCCCGATTGGCTGACGTTCGGCTGCGCTCCAAGCGGCCACGACTAGTGCGCCGAGACCCAGAATCGCAACATAGGGATTCCAGATCATGCGCAGATCTGTTGCGGCTACCGACAAGGCCGCAAGCTGCATTCCCACCACGAGAATCAGCGCGGTTAGTCGGTCTATTCGTCGGGCTGCTAACCACACCAGGGTGATCGCTCCAAGGTGTATGAGAAGCATAACGGCCGAGAGCACCGAAGAAACTGAACCCAAGAGCCGATAGGGCAGTGCCAGAAGCAACAGTTGAGCGGGGCCGGGGTGATGCCATCCCATCCGGGAGTACACCCCAACAAGCGGCATCTTCGAAGGCACGTCCCGAATGAGAAGCTCCATCAGCGCCTCGTCCGAGGCGGGCAACCAGCGCTGAGTAAGCGCGTGTATCACCGCCACCGAGAAGCTCAGGATCACGCTAAGTAGCGCTGCTAGTTCGGGCCTACTGATCTTGAGATCGCTCATCACATGCGCAAGTGAGCGCGGTTTTGTGGACTCGCGTTCCCTCCTTGCTGAGAGAGGCTACTGGCTCCGCCTACCTAGAGAGAGGCCAAAGAGGAGCCATCAACCTCGTACAAGGCCGAGGCGCCTGCTTGCACGGAAGGAACGAGACCGGCGGCCTGCGGCAAGATCTGTTCGGCAAAGAACCTTGCCGTTGTGATCTTTGCTGCAAGGTACTCGGTATCTGTAGATCCGGCGTCAAGTTCAGCCTGTGCTGCAAGTGCCTGTTTCGTCAGGAGCCAGCCACCTGTAACGGTTCCAAAGATCCGCAAATACGGTGTAGCTCCGGCGAGTGCCTGCACAGGGTCCGCTAGACCGTTCGTCATGATCCATTCGGTGACTCCAGCCAAACTTTGTACTGATTCGGCAAGGCCAGCACGCATAGATTCGAACTCTTTACCAGCGGCCTCTAGCTGCGCATCCGTGTCACGCATATTCTGCAGGTGTGCGTTGACGACACCACCCATTCGGAGGCCCAACTTACGACCAACAAGGTCCATTGCTTGGATCCCATTGGTGCCTTCGTAAATGGGGGCGATTCGCATATCGCGATAGTGCTGGGCCACACCAGACTCTTCGATATATCCCATGCCACCAAACACTTGGATTGCCGTGGAGGTGACCTCCATGCCGACATCGGTACACCAGGCCTTGGTTACAGGGGTGAGCAACTCTGCAAGGTCTTCGAAGAGCTCAGCTTCTTCGCCTTCGAGTGCTCGTGAGAAGTCAATCGCTGCGGCGTTATAGACAATGAGGGCACGCATTGCCTCAATATGACTCTTCATGAAGAGCAGCATTCGACGGACATCAGGGTGCTCGATGATCATGGCTGCCTCTTTGGACTCGCCGCCGATTTTACGACCTTGCTTGCGCTCTTGAGAGTAGGCAAGGGCTTTTTGGAACGCAGCATCTCCGAGTGCCACGCCCTGGATCCCAACTGCTATGCGGGCGGAATTCATCATGGTGAACATTGCGCGCAAGCCCTGGTTCTCTTCTCCAACCAAGTAGCCAGTGGCGCCACCTTCATCACCAAAACTCATGACGCAGGTTGGGGAGGCGTGGATGCCCATCTTGTGTTCAATCGACACGCAGCGAAGATCATTGCGCTCACCGGGTTCACCCTCGGGGGTGAGCAAGAATTTAGGCACGATGAACAGCGAGATGCCTCGGGTTCCAGCGGGCGCATCGGGTAGCCGGGCCAGCACCAAGTGGATGATGTTTTCGGACATGTCATGTTCGCCGAACGAGATGTAGATCTTGATACCCGAGATTTTGTAGGTGCCGTCTTCTTGAGGCAGTGCTTTCGTGGTGCAGAGTCCAACGTCAGACCCAGCCTGCGGCTCGGTCAAGTTCATGGTTCCGGTCCATTGCCCGGTCACCAACTTGCGCAGGTAGAGCTCTTTTTGCTCTTCGGTGCCCCACTCCTGCAGGCATTCAATTGCTCCAGTTGTGAGCCCAGGACACATGGTGAGGGCTCCGTTTGAGGCCGTCTCGAACTCAAGCGCACAGGCTTGGACAGCTTCTGGGAATCCAGCCCCGCCAAAGTCAACCTCGGCGTTCAGGCCTTGCCACCCGGCCTCTACGAACTTTGCGTATGCCTCTTTGAACCCGGCGGGGGTTTGCACACCCTCAGGTGACCAGACCAAGCCCTCACGGTCGCCAGTTGCGTTGAGCGGGCCAAAAACCTCTTGCATAAATCGGCCTTGTTCCTCGAGTACCGATGCAACGGTGTCTAGGTCGGCCTGAGCGTAGAGAGTGCTTTTCGAGAGCTGTTCAATCTCGCCGATATGGCGCAGAGCGAAGAGGGCATCCTTAATTGGGGCGCGGTAGTCGTACATAACCCCATGTTACCGGTGGGTAAGTTGATCAACACCTCGGCGAACTGAACTCAGGCAGAAATATTGAACGTCGAAGCTGTTGCTTAACTCGACGGGTGCGGGCTCATCACTGCAATGGGCAACCCGATTCCAACCGAGTTCGTCCGCAACCGGGCAATCTGGCGTCCGGTCTGCACTGCAGCTTTGGGTGTACCGAGTAGTTCACCAAGTGCCGCTGCGGTGCTGTCAAGATCGGCAGCGACGAGCGCCAAGCCAAAGATCTGCGCAGGTGACTCGCTGGTGGCCTCACCAAAATCGGGACCCATGAGTTCGACAATTACATCGCCTGCCCAAAAGAATGTTTGACGCATCGGGGACCCATAACTCGAGGTGCTTCGACTGCCGCGAACCTCAAACCCTGCCGACTCAAAGGCGGCGATACTGCGTTGGGAGTCACCTGTACTGACCACGATGTGGTCAATAGACGTGATGCCGTTGGGGTGAGGCTGCGATGCAACCGAGTTGAGCCTCGGACCTCGGTCGCTAGCTGCCAGCAGTTCTAGGCCGTCAATGGAAGAGTGCTCTGGGGTGGAACTGCCGCTAGTGCGACCCTGAATCTGGCAGTCCTGAATCTGGCAGTCCTGAATCTGCCAGCCCTGAAAGGGTTCGCCCTGGCCAGTGCACTGAATGATTGTCTGTCCCAGTGTGACTGTGGCCTCTGCCGAGACGAAGAAGCCCGCAGCGCTCCAAGCGGCAGCCGTATCTCCGAGCCTGAGCAGTTCAAGCTGAAGGGGTCGGGCAAGAGCGGGCTTCTCTAGGGGACCAAAAGTGTCGGCTGGCATGGCGGAACGGTACCGTGGCCACCGTGACATTGACCGACACGAGGACAAATGAGGTAGATCTCAATCGCCGTGCACTCACCTGGCTGCTGATAGCCGCTGCCGGGTACGTGGCCTGTTCACTGATGGCGAACGTCATGTCCGTCAGGATTCTTCGAATAGGCCCAGACTGGGCAAGCTTCTCGATTGACGCCGGAACCCTGACCTACCCGCTCACGTTCACGCTTCGAGACCTTGTCCACAAGGTCGGTGGACGATGGGCTGCTCGGGTCATCATTTTGAGTGCCGCTGCCTTCAACATTGTGTTAGCGCTGGGCTTGTATCTTGCAGCAATCTTGCCGGCTGACTCCGAGGTGAGAGGGCCGGCACAAGAGTGGTTTGGTCCCGTACTCAATCCCGTCACCAGAATCGTGCTCGCCTCGGTAGTTGCACAAGTGATCGCGGAGTTCGCTGACACTGAGGTGTACCACCGCTTCGTCATGCGATTCGGCCATCGGGTGCAGTGGGGCAGAGTGCTGACCTCGAACGCGATCGCAATCCCGATTGACTCAATCGTGTTTGTGCTCATCGCCTTTGGTGGCACGCTTCCCTGGTCAGTAGCAGTGTCGATCATCTGGGCGAACATCGTGGTGAAAGGCCTAGCCACGATCGTGAGCATCCCGCTGATCTATGCAGTCCCAGAGGACCTGTCGCGACCTCCGCTGGATTGACGGCGCGACTTCGACAGCGCCGAACCGAGGCAGGGTGTTGATACGGGGAACTTCGCCTACAACGTGAACTGCGCTCCCGTCGGCAGGTGCCAAGAGAAGCGCAGACCAGAATCGGAAAGTGAATTAGGAGTTTCGACCGGCGTTTGGCTTACGGCCATGATTGGCCTTCTTACGCCGCACGTTTGCTTTTTTCTTCTGCGTGCGTTGTGACATGCTCACCATGTTAGTGGAGGTCACCCCTCGGACTCCAGACGAGGCACAGCAACCTAGGGCTCAACAGGCTCAGATGGGGCAGGAGCGCTGAACCAAGTACCGTGTGGCCATGCTGTGCGAACCTGTTCAGCACCTCACTTTCAGGAACTTCACGTGGAACGATTTGGATTTGTCGGCTTACCCAATGCAGGGAAGTCATCGCTATACAACGCTCTTGCCGGTGGGGGTGCTCTAGCCGCCCCGTATGCCTTTGCCACGGTAGACCCAAACGTTGGCGTAGCGAAGGTTCCCGATGATCGGTTGCAACGTTTGGCAATCATGAGTCAGACCAAAACCATTGTTCCTGCCAGCGTGCAGTTTGTGGATATCGCTGGACTTGTTGAGGGTGCCGCTCAGGGCGAAGGACTTGGTAATCGCTTCTTGGCTCATATCCGAGAAGTTGACGCGATCGTCTTTATCCTGCGTGCCTTCATCGACACAGACGTAGACGGATCCTCGGATCCAGTCGACCAACTCAATACCCTCGAGGTTGAGTTGGTGTACTCCGATCTTGAGACCCTTGAGAAGCAGGCAGACAAAAGGCGCAAGGCAGCTCGGGCAGATAAAACGCTCGCCGATGAGGTCGCTGCAATGGATGCGGCCCTTGAATTGCTCCAAGCAGGCACCCCCATCTATCGCTCGCAACTCGATGAAGCGCAGAGGCACTTACTGAAGCCATTCTTTTTGCTCACGGCCAAGCCTGCGATGGCGCTGGTCAATCTTGATGAGGAACAACTCATTGACCCGGAGCCGCTCTTAGCTCCGGTACGTGAAGCGTTTGGCTCAGGCGCAGGTGACCAAGTCATTGGGCTCTGTATCCAACTCGAGGCCGAAGCAGCGATGCTCGACGAAGAGTCACGCGCCGAGATGCTCGAAGCGCTTGGCTTGGGCGAAGGCGCACTGCCAGCGTTCTTACACGCTGCGTATCAGATGCTTGGCCTGCGCACCTTTTTCACTACCGGCGAGAAAGAGACTCGAGCTTGGACGTTCCGAACGGGATCCAAGGCACCGCAATGCGCCGGTGTCATCCACACCGACTTTGAGCGTGGTTTTATTCGTGCAGAAACCATCCACTGGGATGAACTGCTGGAGTTGGGCTCTTGGGCAAAGGCGCGTGAGGTAGGGAAAGCCCGCATCGAGGGTAAGGAATATGTCGTGGCCGATGGCGACGTGATGGATTTTCGATTCAATGTGTAGCCGGCCAACATTTTTGCGCAGTCTGCGCAACTCGGGGCCATGGCCTGGCTAACCCGAGAGGGGCAGGTGCTAGCTAGTGCCGAGGTTGCACAGACTCGGGCCGAGCGTCGGCGCGGGCTTTTGGGCAGAAGTGATCTTGAAGGCGTGTTCGTATTGAAAGCAAAGTCGCTTCATACCATCGGAATGAAGTTTCCCATTGATGTTGCTTTTTGTAATTCAGAAGGCACCGTGTTGCGCGTCCTCACTGTTGCACCCAACCGCGTCACGCTCCCGGTGCTTGCTGCAAAATCAGCCGTTGAGGCGCCTGCTGGAGCATTTCGTCTCTGGGGGGTTGTGCCAGGCGACCGATTGGAAGTCAGGTAATGGGAACTGGAAGCCCGAGGTTGGTGCTCGTCGGGACACCAATTGGCAACCTTGGTGATCTTTCGGAGCGAGTAGCACAGGCTTTTGCTGCCGCCGATGTCGTGGCATGTGAGGACACTCGCCGAACCGGCAAGCTGCTCGCCCACCTTGGGGTACGAGCCCCGCGCCTGTTGCGACTTGATGAGCACACAGAGTTCGAGCTTGGCCCCGAGATACTCGCCCGGATTTCGAGCGGAGAAGTTGTAGCCGTTGCAAGCGACGCAGGCATGCCCGGTCTGAGCGACCCCGGCGCAAGAGTTGCAGCACTCGTGGCCGAGGCAGGGTTGCAGATCGAGGTGATTCCTGGCCCGTTTGCAGCAGCCGTTGCATTGGTGGGCAGTGGGCTGTTAACCCACTCTGGCAGATTCGTATTTGAAGGCTTCTTGCCCCGAAAGGGGCCCGATCGAGTCTCTCGGCTGGCGGAACTGCAAGGGGAGTCACGCACCATCGTGCTCTACGAAGCACCACATCGACTTGAGCGCACCTTGACGGACCTATCGCAGGTGCTCGGCGAAGATCGCCAGGTGGCACTCTGTCGAGAACTCACGAAGCTTCACGAAGAAACTTGGCGCGCAACTTTGGGGCAGGCCATCGAGCGTTGCCAAGAGGTTGCACCGAGAGGCGAATATGTCTTGGTAGTTGACGGTGCGGCGCCGCTACCTGAGGCGACCGATGAGACCATTCTGAGCGCGATCCAAGCGGCCCTCGGCGCTGGGGCTACCCGCCGTGACGCAGCAGTCAGCGTGGCGAAGCAATTTGGCGTTGCCCCGAACCGCGTGAAGCGGCTGCTCACCGTGTCGGAATCCCCGTAGCCGGAGCTTCAATGGCCCGTTCCCTTCAAACTGGGTACATTGCTGCAGTGATTGAACCAATGACTTCTAACCAAACGGCTCTGTACCTTCAGCTCAACGGCTCCTCCGACTTTGTCAATGACGTGTGTGGCATTGGCAACGCACTCGTAGACGTTCTGAGTCAAGAGTCCGACGAGTTCGTAGAGTCGGCGGGTGTGCCGAAGGGGTCCATGACCCTCATTGACGAGGAACGAGCGACCTCGCTCTATGCACAAATGGGTGCCGGCATCGAGATTTCGGGAGGCTCCGCAGCAAACACAATCGTTGGCGTAGCGGCCCTAGGTGCAACTGCGCAGTACATCGGCAAGGTGCGCGATGACCAACTTGGCGCAGTATTCGCTCATGACATTCGCGCAACTGGCGTGACCTATCAGATCGACTCAGCAGCTACGGGTCCATCAACGGGATGCTGTTTGATTCTGATTACTCCGGATGCACAAAGAACGATGAACACCTTTCTAGGCGCATCGGTGTATCTCTCCCCAGAGGACATCGACCTTGTAGCGATTGCAGCCTCAAAGATTTTGTACCTTGAGGGCTATCTGTTTGACCCGCCAGAAGCGCAGGAAGCCTTTCGCGCCGCAGCGGCCTGTGCACATGAGGCCGGACGCCTAGTTGCTGTGACGCTGTCAGACAGTTTTTGCGTAGAGCGTCACCGTGAGGCCTTCGTCGACCTGCTGCAGAATCACTCTGACTTAGTGTTTGCCAACGAGGCAGAGATCTGCTCGTTGTTCCAGACGGATTCCTTTGATGAAGCAATAGCGCAAGTGAAACTACTGGACGTGACTGCCGCAGTGACTCGCTCCGAGAAGGGCTCAGTTGTGGTTCATCAAGATCATGTTCTTGAAATAGCTGCAGCACCACTCGATGACCTTGTAGACACCACGGGTGCCGGGGACTTGTATGCAGCAGGCTTTCTGTACGGTGTCAGCCAGGGCCTTGATCTAGCTACCTGCGGCGCCTTGGGGTCCGTGGCTGCGGCAGAAGTGATCTCACACCTTGGTGCTCGGCCAGTGGCCAGCCTGAGTGAGCTAGCCAAAACGGTTCTTGGTGGCTGAGCGGTCCTTGTTCGCAAGTTATCCAACGACCAACCCATAAGGTCACTAGCTAGTTCCGGCTGCTGAGTTCAGGCTGCTCAGATCAGGCTGCTCAGCAGTGCAGGCAGTTCGCTGATGTGATGACAGCTGTGGAACTGCTCGGCCTGCAGATCAGTCGAGTCATGCTCCTCTAGCGCCCAGGTGACGTGATAGGGGATGTGGACGGCTTGTGCCCCGAGTTCGAGCACGGGCAGCACATCGGAGCGAACTGAGTTGCCCACCATGAGGAATTCCTTGGCATGCACCGAGCGCTTGTGGAGAACTCGCTCATAAGAAACGGCAGTCTTGTTGCTGACAATTTCGATGCCAGAAAAGATCGAGGCGATTCCTGATTGCGCAATCTTCGACTCCTGATGAAGCAGGTCACCCTTGGTGATGAGCAGGAGCTCATAGGAACCAGAGAGTGCATCAAGGGTGTCAGTCACCCCGTCGAGTAGTTCAACAGGGTGATTGAGTAGTTCGTGGCCCCACCGGAGGATCTCCGCTATGGCCGATGCCGGGATCTCACCCGCTGATACCTCGATTGCCGTCTCAATCATCGACAAGGTGAAGGCTTTTGCTCCGTAGCCGAGAAGCTGCAAATTTCGCCGTTCGATGTTGATGAGTTCGTTCTCTATAAGTTCTCTTTGCGAGGAGTCACCGGTGCTTGGCCCCTGCAAGCGCAAGGCCCGAGTCCACGGATCCAGGAGTTCACAGAAGCGGTCTGTTGTGAGCAAAAAATGGCTCTCGCTATGCCAGAGGGTGTCATCAGCATCGAATCCGATTGTTGTTAGCGCCACAGGTCATCTCCAGAAGTGTTGCCAAATCATGTCAGAGGCTGACAGCAGTAGTTGGCTGGGTGTGCAACCAGAGGA
>CAFBOG010000058.1_pt1 | contig 9728 bp, 10 predicted proteins | sample 7269381 | NCBI WGS metagenome assembly CAFBOG01 (sample SAMEA6814108, study PRJEB35770) | freshwater metagenome | biome: Freshwater; feature: Freshwater reservoir; material: water | place: Czech Republic | collected 2017-07-26 | depth 30m m
CACAACCTGATTCTGGATGTTCCAAAGATTTATACCTATGCAGATCAGCCACCCGTATTGCCGAACAAACTCTTTGACTACGTTGCTCCCGGGCAAGACCCCGGCGGGACCCCAGTTCTCGGATTCGATATGAAGGTCGGCATGTCTCCCTTGGGATTCGTCTGGGATCCAGCAAGAGGCGCATGGTTGCGTTGGTCGAATAGCCGCCGTCACCTTGCAACCGATGGGGTACAGATCGCACCTACGAACGTGGTTGTCCTCGAGACTCCCTATGCCGCATCTGCAGCAGACTCGCGGTCCCCAGAGGCTCAGACCTTGGGATTTGGCAACGCTTGGGTGTTTACCCAGGGCCGAATGACAGTGGGAACTTGGGTGCGCAGCGCTCGTGACCAAGCTTGGAAGCTGACATCAGCGGATGGGCAGCCAATGTTGTTGACCCCAGGTTCTACCTTCGTGGAACTTCCAGAAGCGGGCACGAGTCCGCGGGTGCTTGACCAAGCCACCGTGGATCAATTGCAAGCCGGCTAGTTCCTGCCACAAGGACTTGAGTTGCTAGTGGCAGAGTTCACCGGGCCCCCGGTTCCAATCTGGGTGCCTCGCGTCGGTACACTGTGAACATGTCATCTACGCCATCTGAACCCACTGTGCACTCAACCGGCTCCCAACTCGTCAAGCGTGGACTCGCCGAGATGTTCTGCGGTGGAGTCATCATGGATGTAGTCAATCCTGAGCAAGCTCGGATTGCAGAGGATGCTGGTGCGTGTGCCGTCATGGCGCTTGAGCGGGTTCCTGCAGATATTCGCGTTGACGGCGGAGTCGCCCGCATGAGTGACCCCGAGATGATCCAAGGAATCCAAGCTGCGGTGACGATTCCCGTTATGGCGAAGGCCCGCATCGGTCACTTTGTCGAAGCGCAGATTCTTGAAGCACTTGGCGTTGATTACATCGACGAATCCGAGGTGCTCACCCCCGCCGACGAGGCTCACCACATCGACAAGTGGAAGTTCACGGTTCCCTTTGTGTGCGGTGCAACAAATTTGGGTGAAGCCCTTCGCCGAATCTCTGAAGGTGCTTGCCTCATTCGATCCAAAGGTGAAGCTGGCACTGGCAACATCGTGGAGGCTGTTCGGCACCTTCGCTCCATCAACGGAGACATTCGTGCACTGACGTTGGCGGATTCGGCTGAACTCTTTGACTGGGCCAAGCAACTGCGCGCACCGCTCGCGCTTGTCCAAGAGATTGCCGAGACCGGGAAGCTTCCCGTGCCGCTGTTTTGTGCTGGGGGAATTGCAACGCCTGCCGACGCAGCGCTCGCAATGCAACTTGGCGCTCAGGCAGTGTTTGTTGGTTCGGGAATCTTCAAGTCAGACGATCCAGCGCCGCGAGCAAAGGCAATCGTTGAGGCAACTACGAACTATCTGGATCCACATATCCTGGCAAAGGTCAGCCGTGGCCTAGGTGCGCCGATGACCGGGATTGGCATGGATGATCTTGATATCAAACTCGCCGACCGCGGCTGGTGACCACAGGCGTCTTAGCCCTACAGGGCGCGTTCGCTCTGCATCAAAGCCGACTTGAGTCACTTGGCGAACGAGTGGTTCAGGTTCGAGTCCCTGCAGATCTTGAGGGCCTTGATCGCCTCGTGGTGCCCGGTGGGGAGTCAACTACGGTTTCGATGCTTGCTGAGCGGTTTGAACTGATCGAACCACTTACTGAATTCGCCCAGTCTGGAAAGGCTGTCCTAGGCACCTGCGCAGGAGCAATCCTGCTCTCTGCGGAGATTCAAGATGGCCGTGCAGATCAACGCTGCTTGGGGGCCATTGACATCTCAACGCGCCGTAATGGGTTTGGCCGACAAGTGGACTCCTTTGAACAAGACCTGCAGATTCCGATTCTGGGAGAACTACCCTTTCATGCTGTCTGCATACGCGCACCAGTCATAGAAAGGGTGGGAGAGTCAGTAACCGTTTTGGCCACAATTGACTCTCGACCCGCGCTGGTTCGTTCTGGTGCAATCATGGTGTCCATCTTTCATCCAGAACTCGTTGACGACTTGCGTATCCACCAACTGTTTTTGGCGATGTAGCTGACGAATTTCTGCACCGAGCAATTCAAGACACCCAGCGATTCAAGACACCCAGCAATCCAAGACGCCCAGAAATCCAGTACAGCGAACCAATCAGTACAGCCAACAGCGACACCCACAGCAGCACCTCAACTAGTAGCTAACACCAAAGGGGAACTACATGTCCGGCCACTCCAAATGGGCAACAATCAAACACAAAAAAGGGGCAGCCGACGTCAAGCGAGGCAAGCTCTTTGCCAAGTTGATTCGCCAGGTCGAGGTTGCGGCAAAGAATGGCGGGGGAGACCCAGACATGAATCCGAACTTGCGGACCATGTTCCAAAAAGCCAGAGACGCCTCTGTTCCGATCGACACGATTGAGCGGGCTATCAAGCGCGGCACGGGTGAACTCGAAGGGGTTATCTACGAGGAAGTCAACTACGAGGGCTACGCCGGTCACGGAGTTGCTGTGTTTGTCGAAACACTTACGGACAATCGCAATCGTACGGGCCCAGAAATGCGTTCCACCTTCTCTAAACTCGGTGGATCCATTGCAGAACCTGGTGCCGTTGCTTGGCAGTTCGAGCGCAAGGGAATCATCCATGTCGATGGAACCATGGACGAGGACGAGATCATGATGGCAGCGCTTGATGCCGGAGCAGATGATGTGGCCCGTGACGGTGAGTTCTGGGCGGTTACTTGCGAGGCGACCCTGACATCGATCCTGCGCACGGCACTCGAAAAAGAAGGGGTCACCGTTGATTCCTCTGACCTCACGATGATTCCCACATCAATGGTTGAACTTGACGACATCGCTGCTGTGAAGTCCGTACTCAAACTGATCGATGCATTAGAAGAGAACGATGATGTGCAGGACGTCTACGCGAACTTTGACATCCCCGACGCGCTACTCGAACAGCTTGCCGAATAGTCGCTCAGGCCACTGCTAGCTGCGGGGTCACACGGTAAGAACTCCACTGATACTAAGATCGAACCTGTGTTCGTTCTTGGAGTTGACCCTGGTTTAACTCGTTGCGGCTATTGCGTTTTGCGGGTATCTCGCCACAAGACCGAAGCCGTAGCGCTCGGCGTGCTTCGTACTGACCCAGCTTCAGCAGTTCCCGTCCGCCTAGCTGAGCTCTGGGCCGATATTCGCCAGCTACTGAACGAGTTCTCTCCTCAGGCTGTGGCCATAGAGCGCGTCTTGTTTCAGACCAACGTGCGAACAGCAATGTCGGTTGCTCAGGCCTCGGGAATTGTGATGGCCGAGGCGGCGAGCAGGGGGATAGTCGTTGTGGAGTACTCGCCAAATCAGGTCAAAGACGCTGTAGCTGGCTACGGCGGCGCAGATAAAGAACAGGTGCAACAGATGGTGCAGGTCCTACTCAAACTCGATGAACCGCCTCGCCCTGCCGACGCCGCTGATGCTGCTGCGATTGCGCTAACGCATGTGGCCTTTACTGCTGGATTACAGTTCGCTTCAGTCCGGGGTACGTCCACATGATTGGCTCCCTGCGAGGAGAACTGTTGGATCGTACCGATTCCGAACTGCTCATCGAAGTTGCAGGCTTGGGGTATCGAGTCCAAGTCACCCCAGCTGTGGTCGATCAGGTCGGATCACTAGGTTCCGAGGTGTTCCTCTTCATTCATCACCATCAGCGCGAAGACGCGGGGACCCTATTTGGCTTTGGTTCGCTTGACGAGCGACGCGTGTTTGAAACTCTTATTTCCACTCATGGCGTTGGCCCCTCAATGGGCCTTGCAATCCTGTCCGTTCATTCTCCGCTTGGTCTTCGACAGGTGCTCGCAACAGATGACATCGATGGGCTCTGTATGGTGCCCGGGGTAGGAAAGAAGACTGCAGCACGGTTGCTTATTGAGCTAAAGACTCGCCTGAAAGTGCCGGAGGGAGTTGTGTCTACCTCGGCTGGAGCTGGCGCTGGCGCTGGCGCTGCCGCTAACTCTGCTCGCGGAGACGTGCGAGATGCTCTGCTTGGCCTTGGATACGGACCCGAGGAGGTTGCCCGAGTTCTCTCAGAGTTGCCCGAGGCCACCGATACCTCTGATCTCTTGCGGCAAGCACTGCAGCGACTAGCGGCGGCCTAACAACATGACTAGGACAAAGGCAGCCTGATGGCCCGAGATGAACTACTCGACCCTGTGCCCGATGAGGAAGATCGTGAACTCGAAGGCAGCCCTGTGGCCTCGGCAGGACGCCAGACACTAGGAGCCACGGAAGCGAACTCGGATACTCGCTCCGATATTTTCGATGATGCTTCTGATCCAGTGCTATCGCTGCGGCCCCGCTCCCTCGCGGAATTCGTAGGCCAGACAGAACTCAAACGTCGACTCTCGGTCATTCTTGAAGCAGCTCGCCGCCGCGGGCAGGCACCCGATCACTTTCTGTTCGCAGGTCCTCCCGGGCTTGGCAAAACCTCGCTCTCGGTCATCGTGGCAGCAGAAATGGACGTCACGCTGCATGTCACTTCTGGGCCAGCACTCGAACGCCCCGGAGACCTTGCTGCGATCCTGACGAAACTCGGAGAAGGAGACGTGCTCTTCATCGACGAGATCCATCGTCTCTCGCGCTCTATCGAGGAGGTCCTCTATCCCGCAATGGAGGATTTCCAACTCGACATCGTTCTTGGCAAGGGGCCAGCGGCGCGCTCCATTCGACTTGATCTACCTAACTTCTGCCTCGTTGGTGCAACCACCCGAACTGGGCTCATAACCGGCCCGCTCAGAGATCGCTTTGGACTTGTAGCCAGATTGGATTACTACGAGCCGCATGACTTACAAGCGATCGTGCAGCGCGCCGCTGCGATTCTTGAAGTCGAGATCGACTCAGAAGGTGCAGTCGAGATTGCTCGACGCTCTCGCGGAACTCCTCGCATTGCGAACCGCCTCCTCCGTCGCGTCAGAGACGTGGCCGAGGTCGAGGGAGACGGCCGTATTAATGCAGTTGCAGCCCAACAAGGCCTAGAGATTTTTGGTATCGATTCCCTCGGACTAGACAAATTGGACCGGTCGATCCTCTCCGCTCTGTGTCAACGCTTCGGGGGCGGACCGATTGGGCTGTCTACGTTGGCAATTGCAGTATCTGAGCCTACCGAGACGGTTGAAGATGTCTACGAGCCGTTCTTGATTCAACAAGGACTGATGTTGCGAACGCCTCGCGGCAGAATGGCCACTACGGCTGCTTGGAGGCATTTGGGCTTAGTTCCCCCGGCTGCGACACAAGAAGGAACAGACGTTTCCCTCTTTGAATGAGTGAGGGGACACGTGTGAATTGTGTTTTACTCCTAGTCTCAGCTTCTTCTTTTCTTGATCTCGTGCTTTGCTACTCATAGAACATTTTTGTTTCCTAGGCATTTTCCACTGACCCCCACCCAATTCAAGGAGTTCCCCGATGGAGCGTTCGCTATTCGAAGAAGAACACGAGATGTTCCGCAAAGCTTTTCGTACCTTCTTGGAACGTGAACTGGTGCCCCATCGTGAGGAGTGGGAAGCCGCCGGAGTGATCGACCGTGAGGTCTTTGCAAAGGCCGGTGCCTCTGGGTTCTTGGCAATGTCCGTTCCGGAGAAATTCGGTGGCGCAGGAGTCGACGACTTTCGCTACAACTTGATCATTGCCGAAGAAATCTGTGCCGCCGATGTGTACCCCGCAGGGTTGGGGATGACCCTTCATAGCGACGTGTGCCTTCCCTATTTCTTGGATTACTGCAATGAAGAGCAGCAGTCACGCTGGCTACCTGGGATTGCCTCGGGTGAACTCATTACTGCAGTGGCCATGACAGAGCCCGGCATTGGGTCCGATTTGGCATCGATGAGCACCACTGCACTTCGAGATGGCGACACCTACATTCTGAACGGTTCCAAGACGTTTATCACGAACGGGATCTTGTCGGATCTCGTCATTGTTGCCTGCAAGACCGACCCAACTCAGCGGCATGCTGGGATGTCTTTGATTGTCGTCGAGACTGGCATGGAAGGATTTGTTCGTGGCCGCAACCTAGACAAACTCGGCATGCATTCCCAGGACACGGCGGAGTTGTTCTTCAGTGATGTTCGTGTTCCCGTAGAGAACCGGATTGGCGATGAGGGCCAAGGGTTCAAGTTGCTTGTCAAGAATCTGCCACAGGAGCGACTCTCGATAGCCATGGCCGGCGTTGCGCACGCGCGAGCGATCCTGAACTGGACCACCGAGTACTGCAACGAGCGCACCGCATTCGGACAAAAGATCGGCAGCTTTCAGAACAGCCGCTTCAAGCTTGCCGAAATGCAAACCGAGATCACCATCGCCGAGAGTTTCATCGATAAGAGCGTCCTTGCTCTGAACGAGGGGACGCTGACTGCAGAGGAAGCGGCAATGTCGAAATGGTGGTGCACCGAACTCCAAAAGAAGGTCGCTGACATCTGCGTGCAGCTACATGGGGGCTACGGCTACATGAACGAGTATGCAGTGGGTCGTGCCTACACAGATGCTCGAGTGACCTCGATCTACGGCGGAACCACCGAAATTATGAAAGAGATCATCGGTAAATCGATGGGCTTCTAATCGGGCCACCCTTACTCGTATGCGCACCGAGGACCTGAACTACGACCTACCCGAGGCCGCCATTGCGCAAACCCCAGTTACTCCCCGCGACTCGGCAAAACTGCTGGTCGATCTGGGCCCTGAGGCTCAGCCTCAAGATGCAGTTGTGGCGGATCTAGCTGATTTTTTGCGGCCTAGTGATCTGCTCATCCTGAATGAGACCAGGGTGCTGCCAGCGAGGGTGGCTGTACTTCGCTCCGGCGGAGGTGCAGGTGAGGTCCTTCTGCTGGAGCCACTCGAAGACAAAGATGAAGGGTGGTGGGAGGCACTTTGTCGGCCATCTCGCAAGATGCGCGCTGGGGAGCACGTCACAGCCGCCGTTGGATCCCTGAAATTTGAAATCGGTGAGGACCTTGGGCAGGGCCGAAGAAAAGTCCGTCCGATCCATCAGGGAAATTTGCTACAAGAACTCGAACGTTCGGGAGAGGCTCCCTTGCCTCCATACATCCATGAGCGGCTCAGCGATCAAGAGCGCTATCAGACAGTGTTTTCGCATCGTCCGGCTTCCGCTGCTGCGCCCACGGCGGGCCTACACATCACTGCCGAGCTTCTGGGGAAGATCGAAGAGAAGGGCGTGCAGATCAACACAGTAGAACTCGTTGTTGGCCTTGATACCTTCCGCCCGGTGAGTGCAGAGAACCTTGAGGACCACCAGATTCACTCGGAGTGGTATCAGGTACCTGCCGAGACTTGGGACGAGGTAAAGACTGCTCAGGCCTCAGGTCGGCGTGTGGTCGCAGTAGGCACAACTACAGTTCGAGCCCTTGAATCAGCCGCTGCGAGTTCCCAACTTCAGGGCAGAACGCGACTGTTCATTACCCCCGGTTTTCAGTTTGAAGTTGTGGACGTATTGATGACCAACTTCCATCTGCCCCGCTCATCATTGCTGGCAATGATCCAGGCTTTTATTGGCCCAAGGTGGAGAGATCTCTACAGCACCGCTCTGCAACGTGAGTACCGATTTCTGTCATTTGGGGATGCGATGCTGCTTCAACGAGGACCGCTGCTTCAACGAGGACCGAGCCTAGAAGGTGACCATGAAGCTCAAGCTTGAGATCACAGCCACAGATGGTCTGGCCCGAACTGGCGTCGTGAGCACTACTCGAGGCTCGTTTGCAACTCCAGTGTTCATGCCCGTAGGCACTCGGGGTGCCATCCGCTCCTTGAGCACTCATGAGCTCGCTGGCCTACGAACGGCCGAAGGCAGCCGGGCCGAGATTTTGCTCGCAAATACCTATCACCTCATGCTCAGGCCTGGGGCAGAGACTGTGGACACGCTTGGAGGATTGCACCGCTTTAGCGGATTCACGGGGCATATGCTGACCGACTCTGGCGGGTATCAGGTGTTTTCTCTTGCCCCCAAGGTGACTGCTGAGGGAGCAAGGTTCAAGTCCACCTATGACGGGACGAGTCACATGCTCACTCCCGAAGGGGCCGTCAAGACTCAAGAGTTACTCGGGGCTGACATGCAGATGGTTCTTGACGTCTGCGCGCCACTTCCCTCGTCTGAGTCAGTGCTTCGCGAAGCCGTAGAGACCACTGCTGCATGGGCTGCTCGCGCACGTCTCGCACATCGCCGTACTCATGACCAAGCCTTGCTCGGCATCGTGCAAGGCGGAGACAACATCGTGTTGCGACGGGAGTCCGCGCAGCGAACGGTAGAGCTTGATTTCGATGCTTACGCTGTTGGCGGACTGTCCGTTGGAGAGACCAGAGAGCGAATGTTGCCAGCGCTGCAGTCTGCACTCGCTGAACTGCCAGTCGACCAACCGCGCTACTTGATGGGCGTGGGGGATCCGCTTTCGATTCTTGAAGCAGTCTCGCTCGGAGTGGACATGTTTGATTGCGTCCTGCCTACTCGACTTGCGCGTCACGGGACGCTTCTGACAAACACTGGGCGACTCAACATCAAGCGAGCCGAGTTTGCTCGAAGTGAGGATCCAGTCGATCCAAACTGCCCCTGCGCCACCTGCGTCAATTATCCCCGAGGCCTACTCCGCCACCTGAGTTGCCTTGGTGAGAGCACTGCTCACACGCTCTGCACCATTCATAACCTGACTTGGATTTTAGGTTTTGTGGATCAAATCCGCATGGCAATTGTGGCTGGGAAGCTAGAAGATTTCCGTTCCCAAGTCACCCCTGTCTGGTCGACAATGGGACCCGGGCTAGGGGAGTAACCACTGCGGACCCTTCGAGGAGTTCTGATCGACAGATGCAAGGGCCTAGACTCTCTCTACTGTGATTACTTTCCTCCTGACCATCCTCGCTCAAGAAAAAAAGGGCGGCGGTAGCATTACTGGTCTCCTCATCATCCTGATCCCCATGGGCGCGATCCTCTATATGACGATCATGCCGCAGCGGAAACAGCGGCAGAAGCAGGCCGCACTGTTGTCAAAGCTCGATGTCGGCGATGAGGTCATTACTACTGGTGGAATCATCGGAACAATCACCTTTGCCGAGGATGACCTCTACCACATAGAGATTGACACCGATGTAGTGATTCGCATCGCCAAGTCCGGTGTTGCGAAGAGCTTGGCCGAACCCGTCGTAGCCGAAAAAGGTAAGTCAAGTTCCAAAGGGGCCTCGCGTAGCCGCAAGGGCTTGCTCGCCGGAGCCCTAGGTGGTGCCGCACCTGAGGATGCTGAGAGCGCCGAGGTAACCGAAAACTCTGAAGATTCAGAACCTACAGAAGTTGATTCTCAGGCTTCCTCGGAGCAGATCAACAAGAAGTAGGGAACAAAGAAGTACATTTACTGTTCTTCTGAGGGGCGCAGGGCGTAGCAAGGGGTCACCTAGGGTTCACAAACTCTGCGGTTCTCCCTACCGCTGCCCTTGTAGCAACCTCACAGAACCTTAGATCTCTCGAAGGAAGTCAATGCGACAGCACCCAGTTCGAATCATGGTGGCCACGATGGTCGTGGTCTACGGATTGCTCTTTGCGACCATCTTGATGGGCAAGAGTCCCAAGCTAGGCCTTGACCTGCAAGGTGGTATCTCGGTCAACCTGCAACCCGTGGAGAAGGGCAAGGTCATCGATAACGTCTCGGATGAGCAGTTTGAGCAGGC
>CAFBOG010000059.1_pt1 | contig 9691 bp, 7 predicted proteins | sample 7269381 | NCBI WGS metagenome assembly CAFBOG01 (sample SAMEA6814108, study PRJEB35770) | freshwater metagenome | biome: Freshwater; feature: Freshwater reservoir; material: water | place: Czech Republic | collected 2017-07-26 | depth 30m m
CCTGTCGGTAGGTGTCCACTTGAGCTTGCTCACTCCGGAGTGGCCCCAAGGGAACGTCGAGTTCGGTGATTGCAACTTCCACCCCAAGACTCCTGAGTCGCGATACAAGTCCGCTGATTGAGCCTGCTGCAGGGGCTTCGGGGGTCAGGGTGAGGTGGGTCTGTAAACCAACTCCGTGAATGGGAACACCCCGGTTGCGCAGCGACGCAACGAAGCTCAAGATGGCGTTAGCTTTGTCAGGGAACAGTTCGGTGAAGACCTCATTGAGCCACAGCGAGGCATCTGGGTCTGCGGCATGGGCTGCTGCAAACAGCTCGGCGATGTAATCCGGGCCCATTCGGTCATACGCAGATGGGGCTCGCTCCCCGTTGTAGTAAACAAACGCCTCATTCACGACATCCCAACGGTCGATGCGACCACGGTATCTACCGACAGTCTCGGCGACTCCGTCAAGGACGTAGGTTCTAAAGGCCTCAGGGTCCGTGACTCCGCGAAGCCAAGGTGGCAGACCGTTTTGATCGCCAGATTCGTTCACCCAAGCCAAGGTATGACCTCGAACGCCAAGGTTATTTGCCTCTGCGAACTCAACGATTGAGTCAGCTGGACCCCAGTTCCACTCTGTTGGAGACGGGCGAAGGACCGACCACTTGAGTTCATTCCCTGGAGTCACGGAAGTGAAGTTGCGAACAACAGCCTCAGCGTAGGCAGGGTTTGTTGCCAGACGGGAAGCGTTGACCTCGGCGCCCATGTAGATCCCGCGAGCACGAGCGGCAGTTGCCAGCGGGCATACGGGTTCGTTGCATGGCGGCGGCGGTGTGGGCGGTGCTTGCGGGGCAGGTACACATGAGACGCTCGCTGATGCGAGGAGGAACACCGCAGCTAAGCCCCACAGCTTGGTTCGTTTATGGTTCGTTCCACGCGAAAACCTGCTGATCATCTGATTCATAGCTTCCCCCATCGGTCACGCGGTGCCCACCACCGGAAACAGTCGAAACTTCCCCGATCTGAGTCTTCTGCACAACTTGGACCCTGTCAATGGCTTGCAGCTTGAGGGTTAGTCGGGTGGGGCTATCGAGGCGAACGCTCGGGCTCGGTCAATTGCTGCAAGGCGTTCGGAGTCATCAAGGGCACCGACAAGGATGTAGGTGTCGGTGAACTCAGGCAGCAACTCGCCATTCTCGACCATCCATGGCAGGGCTAATCGCCTTGGGACTCGAACGAGTTCGGTCTGCACATAGGTGCCAAAGACCTTGTCCCAGATCAGGGTACTGACACCGTGGTTCTTCATTGGGTGGCCAAAGTGATGCTGGAAATGATTCTGTCGGACCCAACGCTGGTAGCGATTTTTGGGCGCTCGGCGATGAGCCACGGCATGTTGATACTCATAGAAGAAGTATCCGCAGGCCCAGCCCAAGGCCAAGGCGATTCCCGCGACGGGACCAACTGCAATCCAACCCAGCGGCATCCAAACTAGGGCGCCAACAAGCAGCATGCCGATCCAGCTCAGAATATGAGTCACCGAGAATGACCAGGTGGAACGCACATGATGCTCAAGGTGCTGGTTGCTCATGAGGCCCTTGCCTTTGAGTTCATGCATGGCAAAACGGTGCAACAGGTATTCGGCAAAACTCCACAAGAACGCACCCAGCAGGAATGCTGCTGCGGCAATCAGAAGAGTAAGCAGGATGGTCATGCCTGCTCACCCAGTGATTGAGCCTGCGATTGGCGCAGTGATCGAGCCGGCGATTGGCCTAGTGACTGGGCCAGTGAGCGAGCAATAGCCGAGTCCTTTGGGGATGCGCCCCAGCCCTGAAGCAGGCCCTGAGTCAGCACTTCTCCTAGGGCTGCGCCAGTGGTTGGAAGTCCCGTGCTCAGCCCGTCGGCCATGAGCGCCCCGTTGAGCCCGAGCACCCAGGCGAAGGTTCGTACTAGGGATCCTTCTAGCAACTCTTCGAGCGGGTTGGCAGTGAAGGGCTGAGTCTGCAGCGCAGCGGTGTCAGTTGCCGCTTCGAGTAGCCGCCGGGGAACATCTAGAACGAGCATGGCCGCTGGGACTACTTCAGCAGCATCTGCTGTGGTCTCTGCTCCAGCGTTGATCAGCATCTGCTGTTGCAACCGAAACTCGCGGGGATGAGTCTGTGGGGCAGCTAAGAAGAGATCCGAAAAGGCCCAGAGCAATGCCAGTGAAGCGACCTGATCGGTAGGCGGGGGTTCAGCCATGCGAAGGGCAGCCTGCCACTGTGCCACACGCGCTTCAGCGAGGTCATGCAGAAGCAACAAGGCTCGTTGCTGTAGGGCTGCGAGCAGAGCGCTTCTTGAGTCGAAGTAGGTATAGAGCGAGGCCGTTGCGTAATCAGCAGCTTGTGCGAGTGCTGCCATGGTCAGCCCATCGACGCCAGCATCCTCGACGATGTCTGCTGCTAGGTCCAAAAGATGGTCGCGGCGGGCATCACGCTTGCGAGTGCGGCGATCAGGGGCTGATTGGTGGGTCAGCGTTTGCGGTGGGGCATCGTTTTCCGAAGGCACATCGGAAAACGTAGTGACATCGGAACAAAAGCGCAAGGGGCATGAGCAAGTGACTCCGCAGGTTGCCTGTTTGAGCCTTAGAGGGGGATGGAGACTCCTAAGCCGCCAAGCGTCTGCGCACCGTATCTCTGAATTTCGGCAGGTATGTTTAGCGGTTGTGGTCGGATTCCGTGAGTCGCAAGCCGGTCACGGATCCCGTCATCAATGAGATCGGCGGGCAGCAGCCAAGAGACTTCAAATTCAATTCCATCTGGGTCTTGGGCATACACGGCTTTGGTGGTGACGTGATCCGAGGCGCCTACGAGTGCCTTGCGATCCTGAAGTACCCCGCGAATCCGCGCCAACTCGGCAAGTGTGTCGACCTCCCAGGCCAGGTGATATAGCCCCACCGTTGAGCGGCCTGCCTGCGATGGCCCCGCCTGATCTCCAATCTGAAAGACGCCAAGATCGTGGTCGTTTGTTGACCCGGAAGCCTGCAAGAAGGCGGCCTGACCGGGCATGAAGATGATGGTGCGAAACCCGAGGACATTCTCATAAAACTCCTGCGTGCGCTCCAAGTTTCTGACGTAGAGAACTGCGTGATTGAGTCGGGTGATTGCCATGAGTGGGCTCCTACTGGCTTGGCGGGTCAGTGCTTGGCGGGTCAGTGCTTGGCGGGTCAGTGCTTGGCGGGTCAGTGCTTGGCGGGTCAGTGCTTGGGAGTGCAGTGATTGGTGAGTCGAGATAGGTGGGCCGTGCTACGAGGAGACTGCTGAGAACCCCGTCGGCAAGTAGTTCAAGCAGGGCGACTCTGTTCTCGCTGAAGCCACCCGAGCGGATCGATGCTGCTAATTCACGCTCAGAACCAACGCCAAACTCCCTCAGAGAAGTCGCTCGCTGCTGATCTTGCTGCGGCCCGAGCACGAGTTCTCGCTCCACCATGGCGATCACGTTGCTTGCGACTCGCGCATGAAAAGACAGGTTGCCCTCAGTTGACGGCATGACCTGCTCAGTCAAGAACTCCCTGACGGCTTGAAGCAGTTCCTCAGCGGTGGGGCGACCATGCAGGCCCTCGATCGGGGCCTGATTAGGACTCGGCTGACTCTGGTCAAGCTGAATTGCTGATTTAGGGGGCGCTGATTTAGGGGGCGCTGATTTAGGGAGCGCTGATTTAGACAGTGCTTCAGTTGTTACGACCGGTTCTAGGAGGAGTAGCAAATCCCACTCTGTTTCGCATACTCGCCTGCCAATGGCTGCGAGTTCAACCGAACGCAGCAGGCCGCTGAGGTGGGCGTGAGTTTGAGTCATGCAGATTGCGCCCCATCGGAGCGTGCCAAAGACTTCCCACCAGTGCAGTTCGGCCAAGCTCACGGGTGCTCCTCCTGCAGCTTGATAAGCAGCAAGAAGATTCTCACGCGTCCCGAATCCACCGACTGGGTCCGCTGCACCGAATCGCCAAGCCTTGACGCAGAGCCAACCAAGATCTTCTCTGGGGTCCCCAAGGTGGACAAGCTCCCAGTCAAGAACTGCCCGTAGGCCCTCTTCGTCCACGATGAAGTTGCCGAGTCGAAAGTCCCCATGAACGATTGCTGTGCTCAAGGTCTGGGGGCGGTTGCTTTCCAGCCAGCGGATCGCAAATTCGAAGGTCGGACTAGGCATGTCGAGCGCGTCCAGCGTGAGGCGAATTTGCTTGAGCGGGTCTGCGCTCTGCAAGGGAGCGACAACTTGGGGGTCGATAGCGTGAAGGCCGGCAAGGAAGGCGCCGCAGTCCGCTGCTAGGACTGATCGTGCATCCCGAAGCTTCTCATCTCGAAGAATGCGCCGGGCAAGGGTTTCACCCTCGATTCGCTCCATGACTATCCCGGCCGATCCGAAGAGATCCGGTGAGTCGGAATCAAGGAGGACCTGTGGCACTGCAAGCCCCGCCTGAGCAGATGCCCGCAGGCAACGTGCCTCTGTCCCCATCGTTCCTGGCCAACCGGGTCGGGTTGGTGGATCGCGACGCAACACCAGCTGCCGAAGCGAACCGTCATCCTGGGTTGCATCGAAGCTCCAGGTTTCCCTGGAGGCACCTCCAGAAAGCCGACGCAGTTCCGAAATAGCAACAGCGCCCAGGCTTGGCTCGAGCGCAACACTGAGCGCTGCCGACAGGTTCTCGATCTGCGAAGACACATCCGCAGACTACGGGGGTTTGGCTCTTGAATGCAGAAGACCGGCATCCCCTTGCGGCGGATACCGGCCCTCTGATTGCTGTGACAGGGGGCTGTGGACCCTGTCTGGAGTGAGATTTTTAGACGCTGAGGAGGTCTCGTGCCCCAGTATCTGCTGATGGGTGGCGAAGCTTGGACATGGCCCGAGCCTCGATCTGACGGATGCGCTCACGGGTGAGTGCGAAGTGTTCGCCGACTTCTTCCAAGGTGCGTGGCTCGCCACGATCAAGTCCAAAGCGGAGTTTGAGTATCTCACGTTCGCGCTCGTCAAGGGGGGACAGTAGGCGGCCAATCTCCTCTGGTAGGAGTGCGACTGAAGCAGCCTCGAATGGGGTGACGGCTCCGCGGTCGGGAACTACGTCTCCGAGTTCGGCATCGCCATCTTCACGAAGTGGGGTGGAGAGCGAGAGTGTGTCCGCTGCAAAGAGCAGGGTCTCTGTGACCTTTGCTTCGGGCATCTCTAGGTCGGCAGCGAGCTCGGCCAAAGTTGCTGGACGACCCAGTGCGGTCTCTAGACGGGTACGAGCCTTTTGTACACGGTTCATGGTGTCGCCAGCATGCACAGGTAGGCGGATGGTACGACCAGTATTGGCGATACCGCGGGTCAGTGCCTGACGGATCCACCAGGTTGCGTAGGTGGAGAACTTGAACCCCTTGCGCCAATCGAACTTCTCGACGGCGTGCATCAGGCCGAGGTTGCCTTCTTGCACCAGGTCGAGCAGAGGCATTCCAGAGGCCTGATACTTCTTGGCGATGGACACGACGAGGCGCAGGTTGGACTGAACGAAGGTGCGCTCAGCATCCTCGCCATCACGGGTCAGGCGCTTGAGCTCGCGCTTGCGGGCTGGCGAGACGCTCTTGCCGGCCTCTTCTAGCTCGGCACGAGCCTCGCGGCCGGCTTCCATGGCCTGCGCAAGACGAGCCTCATCATCTTTGGTGAGGAGGGCGTACTGGCCGATGTCTTTCAAATACATTCTGACGAGATCTTCTTCGTCACGTTCTACTCGCTGGTTTGCCACCGATTGACCTCATTGATAGTGAGCGGGCGATCACTGCGTGTAGCTAGAAAAAACCTGAACTACAAACACTGACCGAATCTCTAGTGTACGGGTGGTGTCAAGACCCCTGAAAGTGATTAACGCGCAGAACTAGAAAAACCCTGTGACGAAAGTCTCAGGAGTGGTCCAGTATCCCCTTATTAAGTGGGATCTGCGTTCGCCGTATCGGTAACAGTGTTACGAAAACTGTAGGGGAAACCTCTCAGAAACTTGGATTTAGTCCGAAAGGCTCAGGGTTTGTGCGCCAGCTTGTTCTGCTAAGTCCAAACTGCGCTTATTACAGGTCAAAAGGATCACTTGTCGGTTCTGTGCGGCCTTGGCAAGCAGGGCCATGGCCTGGGGGGCACGTTCGTCGTCAAGGTGTACAAGCGGGTCGTCACAGATCAGAGGTAGCCATACCCCGGTGCGACTGGACTGTTCGTCCGCGACGGCAAGGCGAAGTGCCAGGTAGAGCACTGCTCGGGCACCAGTAGAGAGTTGATTCGCCGGAATGAACGCCCCGTTTTCCAGGTCGATAATTAGCTTGGCTTTGTTGTTCGTTGATTCAGAGTCTCGAATCACTCTGACTCCCGCCCAACTCGGCGCAACAGAGCGGGCTAGTTCGCTGGTGCGCTCAATGAGCTTTGGTTGGTTTTGTTGGTCTGCAAGGTCGGCTTGTTCGCTGAGAAGTAGCGCAGCCACGGCATAAACGGCAGCGTTCACCGCAGCCTCGGATTGCTCTTCGCTCAGGGCGCTCAATTGCTCATTCAGGGATGCAATCTGACCCTCGATGGAGAGGTCTTTGATCCGCTGATTGATGCTCCCCGATTCGGTGGTCAAGTCAGTGAGCTCAGCATCAACCTGGGCGAACTCGGATTCCACTGCAGCTTGCTGCAAACTGAATTGATCAACTTCGGAGTACTGCGCCAGCAGGGCAGAGACACGTTCAGAACCCTCTATCTGGTCTTGCAGAGCCTGGTCCTGCTCGCGTATGCGTTCGACCAGCTGAGTTCTTTGTGTCTGGGTTTCTCGAGTGAGCTCAGCCGCAGAGAGAATGGCCGCTAGATCGATTACTTGACCCGGTTGCACTACGGGCTTGCAGAGCGCTTCAAGCTGCTGGCGATGAACGCTGAGCTTTGCGGTGGCCTCGACTGCCGATTTGGCCTGCTCTGCGGCGGCGTGGAACTTTCCGAAGGTGTCTGTTGCCGCAGAGATTGGTGAAGGGGCTGGGAGGCGAAGCGAGGCTAATTGGTCTCTTATCCCTCGCTCGGCGTTCTGAACCAGTGCTGCCGCTGCGGTAGATGCAGCCTGGGCTTTGGTCAAGCGGACCTGAGCAGCGTTGACGGCATCAACAGCACCTCGAGCTTCTTGGTAGTTCGCAAGAAGTGAGTTGACTTCCGCCGGGTTCACAGCGGAGGGAAAGCCCGCCTGCTGCAGAGTGCTATCTAATGAGCTCTGTGCCGCGCGGCGGCCTTGTTCGGCAAGAGCTTGCGCAGCTTGGCGCGCAAGCAGGTTGGATTGTTGTGCGCTCAGCGCTAGCGCAGCTTCAGAAGCTGCATTCGCCGCGGAAGTAACCGAGGAGAGGTCCGTCTGCGAGCCTGTAGTTGAGACGGCAGAGTCAGCGTGGCCTCGAACTGCGAGCACCAACGTGACGAGGAAACCCGCGACCGCAAGAAGTCCAAGAATGAGCTGGCCAAGAGCAAAGCCGGCAACCGCAACTGCCCCAAGAATCACCGCAGGAATGAACCGGGCAACGCCACCCGAGGCCGAAGCGGTAGCAGGTGGCGGCTGGCGAAACTGTCCGTCGCTGAGCCATGACTGCGGTGTGGTTCCCGTGTTGAACTGCGCCCAGTTGGCGAGGGCCTGTCGTTGAGCCTCCTGTGCAACCTGCACGTCTGCTGACGCAGCACGGGACTCATCTTGTGCTGCATCGAGAGCGGCCGTGCTCTGGTCGATGTGTGTATGGGCTGCCAGAATTTGCCCCTGCGATTTTGCGCCAAGGTCTGCTGCCAGAACGGTTGCCGGTGTGGTGTGCTCCCCAACAGCGCCAAGGGCTTGGTCTTGCAGGTGGATGACTACTGGAAGGGCCACCTCTGCAGCCGCCTGCTCGGTGAGGCACTCACGTTCGGTACTCTGCGATTGTGCGAGGGCAGCAACCGAATTGGTGAGCGTCACGGAGTCTTCATGGGTGAGCGTGAGCGAAGCTAGTTGCTCCACGGATACACCCAAGGCTTGAGCCGCGTCCTCGCCCCTTCGGATCTGCTCGTTGAACTGCGGTTCTTGATTTCGGCTGAACTCCTGCAGGGCTAGAAGATCAGGAATTTGGTTGGCTATCGCGGCCCAGTTCGGCTCCACTTGCTCCAAGCTGGCGAGGTTCTCTTCAAGGCTGGTCTTGCGGTGCGAGATAACGCAAGCTTGACGGGCCGATTCCAAAGCATCGCGTTCGGAAGAAAGGCGGAGCTTGTTCTCTGTGGCCTGCTTGACCTTGGACTGAGTTTCTGACTGCTCGTTTTTGGTAGCCAAGTAGTCATCGGCGTTTTTGCCCACCTCTGCGAGGGCTGCCTCTACGGCCTGAATCTCGGTTCGGATATTTGCAACCGAACGCTTTCCGGCAGCAGTTCCGGTACTCAAGGCCCTTGCCTGTTTGACCAAGTTGGCGTCGACAACTCGCGGGTCGACCCCGCCAAACATTCCTTGACTCGCTAATTCCAGGACCTGCTCGCCTTGATCGACTTGGTGGCCGTCGGCGCCGTCAATGCGATGAACCGCACGAATGGACTCCGAAGAGGTCCCACCGAGCGTGGCGATCCAGGCTTCACGGGACAGAAGAACTGCACCTCCGATCTGCGCCTCAAATGGGCTGCGGGCGCTCACTCCCTGACCAAGAATCTTGAACTCTGCCTTCAAAACCAGGGGGGACTTTTCGAGCAAACCCTCGAGTTCGGCGACCAAGGTCTCTCCGGCCTCACCAAAGCGCTGGATCTCGGACTTCGAGGGGCTAGGTCCTGCAATGAGCCACATGATGGCCTCTGCCAAAGTGCTCTTGCCTGCCTCATTGGAGCCGAAAACCGTGATGAGTTTACTATTCGGCAAAGTGAGGTTGAGATTGGTGAGTCCACCAAATTTCTTGACTCTCAAGTTCGAAATATTCAATTCCTGGCTCATAGCTGAACTACGCCTTCGGCCTCGTCCTCGGTGGCAGGAGCAAGACGGTCGATCAGCAGGCGCTCAACCTGATCAAGAAATTCCTCGACGCTGATGTCTCCAAGGCTGACTGACTTTTCGGTCAGCGTCCTCGCTGGCGACCCAATCGTGCTGGCTGCCCGATCGATCAGGTCCTCGAGGACACTGCTGGTGGCAGGGCCCTCGGGACCGGCATCGGTGCTCTCTTCAGGGGTGGCAGAACCCGTAGAAGCTGCAGGTCGCAGTTCGTCAAGCTTGGTGAGGACTGCGCCGACAACGTCGGGCCTTGCAGCCAACACGGTTCGGTCAAAGGGAGCAGTGGTGTCGATCGAGATCTTTTTAATGCTGGTGTTTACCGGGAGAAGTGGCTGAAGCAAGCCAACAAACCTCTCCTCCTTCAGCAACTTCTTTAACCCTGAGTGCGAATCCGTTGCTCCTGATACTGCGACGCGGACAACAGTAGGGAGGCCGAGCGGGTTGTCCTGCTCAATTGCGGTCGTAGCTTGCTCGCCAATTTGATCAAGAGCCGCTTCAACATTTGCAACTCCAGAGATGTCGGCCTGAACTCGCAAAAAGCGACTGAGATCACAGGCCACAAACTCTGGCTTGGCGAACCCAGTGGCGGCAGCTTCAACAATGAGGACCCCTTTGGGTCCACATTCGGTTGCTTTGGTGCTGCGGCCTTGCAGGTTGCCTGGGTAGGCCCACCATCGCCCGGCTGGCATTGGGGTGACTGTGCGGTCGTGGATGTGACCC
>CAFBOG010000065.1_pt1 | contig 9380 bp, 7 predicted proteins | sample 7269381 | NCBI WGS metagenome assembly CAFBOG01 (sample SAMEA6814108, study PRJEB35770) | freshwater metagenome | biome: Freshwater; feature: Freshwater reservoir; material: water | place: Czech Republic | collected 2017-07-26 | depth 30m m
ACGGCGGACTCGCTGCAAACCCCACCAGACAGCGATGAGGTGACTACCAACTTCGATCGCACGCCCGCTCTCGACCTAGTCAAGACTGTTACCTCGGCTGGGCCCTATGAGCTTGACGACACCGTGACGTACTCCCTTGTTGCCACAAATACCGGAAACGTCACTCTCAAGAAGGTCCTCATCACCGAGTCAACAGGGGCCACCGTGGGCACCTGTGACCCCGAGGGTGGAGGCGAGGCTGCCGACGACACCGGTGTCACCCTCAAACCTGGGGCCAAGCTCACCTGCACGGCGAGTTACAAGATCCTCCAGAAAGATGTGGATGCTGGCTTCCATAAGAACACTGCCACCGCCGATTCGGAGCAGACCGAGGACATCAGCGATGACGAGACAGTCCCCGTCGCACAAGACCCAGCTCTTGAAATCACCAAGGCTGTTGCCGACTCCCCCACACCCCCATCGGATGGGTACCGACTTGGTGAGACCGTTACCTACCTCATCACGGTCAACAACACCGGCACGGTGACCCTCACAGGGGTTCGAGTAACAGATGCTGGCGTTGGCGCAGTTCTTGGAGACTGCACCCCCACACTGCCGGCCACGTTGGCGCCCACTGCAAAGTTGACTTGCGCCGCAACACACGTGGTCACCCAGGCAGATGTGGATGCCGGAACCTACACCAACGTAGCTACCGCAGACTCCGATCAGACCACACCCGACACTGACAATGAGACGGTGCCAATGGTGCAAGACCCGGCTCTCAACATTGTCAAGACAGTAACTTCAACAGGCCCGTACGCATTGGGTGACGCCATCACCTTTAGCATCGTCGCCAAGAACACGGGCACTACTACGCTGACCGAGGTTACGGTTACAGAACAGAATGCTGATGCCGCTTTGGAGGGCTGCTCACCAGAACCGCCGGCCTCGCTTGCGCCTGGAGAGAAGATCACCTGCACGGCAACTCACTTGGTAACTCAGGCAGACTTCGACGCTGGTGAGTATCGCAACGTTGCAGTGGCAGATTCCAAGGAAACGGACCCCACCGAGGATGACGAGGTTGTTCCGACTCCGAACCCTGCAGTCGACCTAGCAATCACCAAGAGCGTCGTTGGTACCTTGGCTGCTGGCCAACGTGGTTCCTACCAGCTACTCGTTCGCAACAACGGCCCGGCCACCGCTACATCGATTGTGGTCACAGATGCTGTTCCAACTGCGTTGAGCTTGGTCTCTGCCGCGGGAACAGACTGGGAGTGCACCATCAGCGGAAACTCCCTGCGCTGCGTGGCCACGGTGGAGCTAGCTGCTGGTGCGGCGCTCCCCCCAGTGAGCGTGGTGGTAGACGTGCCCTCGACCGCAACGGGAAGCATCACGAACACTGGGTTTGTTTCAGGAATCCAGCCAGATACTGATCCCTCCAACAATCAGGACTCCGTTACCAGCACACTCGCTGCAGTGGCCGGGATTGTTGAATTTGCACCGGTGATAACCACCGTGCCGGTCGTCGTCCCAGTTCAACCTGAGGTTCGTGGAGCAACTGCGACTCGCCAATCACTCCCCCTCACAGGCGGAGACCTTGCTCTAGGCGTGCTCGGCGCTCTGCTCCTCGCCGCTGGAATGGTGACCTACTTCGCAGCACGCCGGCGCAACAGGGTCAGAGTCTGAGGTTGAACTCAGAGGGTGAACTCAGAGGGTGAACTCAGAGCGTGACGGTGAAATTGCCGCTCGTTGCAGTTGGACTAGCAACGTCACCAAGATACGCAACGTTATTGAGCACATCGTTCGTAGCAGTGCTGATGGTGTAGTTGCCAGCGGCTGCACCAACAGGAACCGTGCACTGATACGTCCAGATACCGTCAATCGACGTTCCAGAAGTGAGTGCAGCCTGTGCCACGCACCAGCCAGGGGTGGTGTTATTGCGACGGACTTGGAAGAGCACTGCACCAACTGCGGTGTCATCGGTAACCCGAGCGGAGATTGTGAAGGAGCTTCCCCGCACAATCGTTGAGGGCGCAGGAGTTACCGAGACCACTACCGGAGCTACGGCGTCAGAAGTGCTACCCGTAATGCTGAAGTGACCACTCGTTGCACTCACTGGTCCATCGCCGATGACGGTGACGTTGTTCGCTAGATCTGCAGCGGCTGTATTGACCTGGTAGGAACCCGAGTTCACCACTGCTGGCGCAATACAACTCAGGTCCCACTGACCAGCTTGAGCAGTTCCAGACACGAGCGTGGCAGTAGTTGCGCAGAATCCCGCGGGTGCTCCATTGCGACGTACTGCAAAGGCCACAGTGTTGACGCCCACAGCGTCGGTGACGAGTGCCGAGATAGTGAAGCTGCCTCCTGGGGCAACCGAAAGCGGTGAGACATCAACTGAAATCACGCTTGGCTTAGTGGTATCGGCCGTGCCACCAGTGCCACCGCCTGTGCCACCACCCGGGGCTACTGGAGTACAGGCGATTGCGAGTCCGGCACAGGCAAGCAGAGCCATGCCCGCACGAGATGAACGACTCATTCTAAAGAACCCCACGACAACCCCCGGTTATCCAATGCGCCCACAGCGAAGCGACATCTCACACTATGACTCAGTTCAAGGCCACGCTTCAAGCAAAACTACCTAGAAGGCACTGATCTTGGCCAGAATCTGGCGCCGAAAGTGACTGTCACACCCCCGCAGCACAATGTTCTTGTCGAGCTATTTGCTCTGTCGAAGCGGTTTCACTGGTTGTGCAGATTCACTGTCCAACTAGTTTGGCTGCCACACAGAAGCTGCCACGTGCCGGAGAGGGTCGTGTCGGTGGCAGATAGGTCGACATGCGCTTCGGCGCTGCCGAGTCCGGCGACTTTGCCCCATTTCGTCGGACTCGGCTTAAACACAGACCGGCTTCAACACAGACCGGCTTCAACACCAACCAAGGCCAACCCACAAGGACCCTCTTTATGCAAGACAAATCTCTTGGAGTTCTTTGAGTGGTACGTGGATCCAACCCTCGGTTTTCGCCAACCTCAGCTCCTCCTCAGTCTCAGGCTGAGCAGTGCAGCCATTCTGAGCTGCTACAGCGATAACTGCTGACAGCAGAGCATCGAGCGTGTGGTCCGAAGCAATGCAGCCGGCCCGAACCGCCGAGAGTTCCAGCCATGACTCACTAGCCCTAGACAACGAACTCATGATCCTTTCCCGAGCTAAGCGGGCCGGATCCTGCGGATCCTTCGTCCCTCCCTTGTAACCGGGCTGCCCGATTCCCCAGACCCGAAGTGCAGCCGCCGGATACACCTCGAGCAGTCTGCCGCTTCCATCACGAGGGGCAGCGTTCCCCCATTGCTTGGCCCATTCCCTCTGCAAGAGCGCGCACCGCATCGCTACCGAGCCCAGCCTGTCCGCTGAAGCCGACATGGGTTGGCCCCAGCCCTGATCGCGAACCCAGTCATCAGTTCGACGGTGAGTTAACGGCCGTCGATTCTCTGTTCCCGGCCAGACATCAAAAATCTGATGTGCCTGCATGGCAAGCACAAAGGGTTCCGGCCAACCCAGTGGCGCATCGACTCCAATGACATCGACCTGCGTTCCTAACTCAATAAGGAACTCATCGGTTGCTACGCCCTGGGGCAGTTCAGCTCTCCACGTAGCCCCCATAGACCCAGTTGCTTCAGACCCAGTTGCTTCAGACCCAACTGCTACAGGCCCAGCCCCAACGCGGCTCAACAGGACTAGACCAGTGGACTTCGGTTGAGCAGCTAAATCGATTCCGAGCACTTGCATAGTTGCCGAAACTACTTGCCTCCTCGTTGCAATGTTCACCATCAAAGAGCTCGGTGTTGATCTCGCTCACTACGCTGCTGCAATGGTCTTGCCACCCTCAACCTTTTCCCAGATTCCACAGACCGAGTGGATTGCCTCAAACGATGTTGGTTTTGCCATCTTCGACAGATTCCCGGTTACTGAAGGGCACACACTGATTATCTCCCACCGGGTGATCCCAACCTGGTGGGATGCCACGTCAAGCGAGCAGGCAGGACTGATGGAGCTTGCGACTCAGGTCAAGGTGATCATTGATGACAGGTTCTCTCCTGATGGCTACAACTTGGGCTTCAATGCTGGCGCTGCTGCAGGCCAAACCATTGACCATCTGCACATCCATCTGATCCCGAGGCGCACAGGCGATGTAGCAGACCCGCGGGGAGGGGTTCGATATGTCATCCCCGAGCGCGGCAACTATCTCATTGAACCAACTGAGTAAATCGGACCGTCAATTCGGAACCGAACTAGAACTCTGGCTCCGGATCAGTGAAGTCCTCGCCTAATTCCTCTGTGAGTTCCTGAGTCAACTCTTCGAGTGCTCGGCGGTGTTCGAGTCTGGGTCGTGACGAGACGAAATCGTTAAATACGGCATGTACTTCAAGGTTGTCTGCATCAATTCGAAACACTGCTTCTTGTCTGAACTCAGATGCGATGCGGCGCACTGCTTCGGTTTCGAGGCCCCAAACAACTAGGCCGTCCTCCCGATAGTCACCCTCGAAGCTGCGACCGTCCGAGCGCACCACTGAACCGCCGGCGAAAAGCAGGCGGCTGGCAAGGTGAGACGTCTTGAGTTGATTCAGCATTTCGCCCTGCCGCCGGCCAAAGGGGTTCCATGCAGTTAATGCATGGACCGGGCCAACAAACGGCCATTCCTCAACTGCGTCGGGGCCAGAAAGATCAAGAAAGAGACCTTGGGTAACCTCGGCAAAGACAGCAGTCCTGGTGTAGGCATCCCATCGCGCTACCTCAATTGGCTCTGCTGCTACTCCGCCGTGTACTGCTGCAATCGTGGGCGAAATTTCGCTCGCCACAAATCTCACTCGTTCGTAGAGTGCCTGCACCTCTGCCACGTCGATCGTCTCTGCAACAAGATCGCCAGCAACTAAGACTTCGCCATCCTGCCAAAGCAGCTTCACAAATCCGTAGCCCTTATTCAGGTCATTGATTTCGGCCAAGAGTTCGGGAGTCTGCTCAATGCCTTCGACCACAGTTGCAAAGATGCAGAGTCTGGTTGGATCACCTTGGAGCACACGTGCATACACCGGCGCCCCATACTCAGAGAGTTCGTAGTCGCCGCTTTCATCAACGACTAACACATCGGACCCGAAACATTCCGCAAGCACAGGCTCAACGGTGTTGACCTGCCAATGTTCCAGAGGGATCTCGAATCCGGCTGCGTGTAGATAGACGGTCAAGGCACCTTGCTGGAGCCGAATCGGCCTTTCCACACCATCGCTTGACTCGAAGGGAAGGAGTACCGTGACCTCTCCTGGTTCGAGCGCCTCGATAACCGAATACAGCCACACTGGGCTGCAATAAACGGTTGATTCGCCCGTGGTCTCAGCATTCAAGGAATGGCAATTTGCACCAAGCTCCTCCCAATCCACCTCTGCAGTGATCGAACCATCGCCGACACTCAGCCGACACGGTGGGATCGTCCGATCCTCGTCAAGGAAGGGGCCGCCAGGTGCAGTCTTGATCAGCTTTGCGAAGTAATAAAAACCCTCAGCTTCAACAACTGCAGTTGCGCCCTCTACTTGGTCGTACTCCTCGACCAAAGTCGCTAAACCCGGGTACCTCAGCTCACGCCACGGAAGCGTAAATGAGCCGCCGGCACCGCGGATACTGATCAAGTTGGAGGACTCTCGATCAGTCACACAAATCTTTGCAGAGCCTGTTCCGCCAGCGGCCAGCGGCCATGCCGCAAGGAGGCGTGGGGAGACTGTCCAGAGAAAATCACGCTCTGCGGAACCGACTTCTAGCCTTGCCACCACCCGGCCGTCGGTTGACCACCAGGTGCGAGTCGAGTCGCTGGACCTCAACACCAGCGAACCCGAGCCAAAGCGCTCATCATCAGCGCAGAACGGAAGAACTTTCTGAGTGATTGCCTCCCACTCAGTCAGGTCAATCTCGCACTCAAATTCAAACTCGCTCATCTACATCCCTCTCCATTTTCCTGCTTCCATCTTTGCGCAGATCGGCGCTGCAATCAGATTGACACCGCAATCAGTGTCGATAATCTGATCGCCCTCACTCGCGATCAGTGCGGTCATCTTCAGCGGGCTTTTCTCCCTCGAAGAAGTCGCCCTTATCGAAAAACTCAGAGTTGCGCACCTTGCGGCGATGCGAGCGGGTAGAGGCAGACAGCGAGTCGAATGCCCTACCGGTACCTGCCGAATCGCCGACCCAAGATTGCGTGGAGCGCTGGTCCATGCCCATTGAGGATGCCTCGCTGTACACATCTAGAGCCGCACTTAGGAATACAAAGGTCCAGCCAGCAGCCGAATGAGCATCAACGAGTTGCTTGATAGAAGCCAGCGTCTGCTCGCCACTGCAATTCTCATGGCCATCAGTGATACTGACAAAAAGTATCTCTTCTGGGGGCAGGCCGTCAGCAGTTCGCTGTGCAACCCGGGCAGTAGCTGTTGCCATGAGCCGACCGGTGGCGTCAAGCAACGGTGTCCCACCTCTCGGCACAAAGGTGCTGGCATCGAGTCCCACCATCTCTGCGATCGGGATTGCATCAGCAATCACCTCTTGAGGGTCGTTCGAATCAAACTGCACCAGTGTCATACGGGCATCGGCGCCATCGGCCTGCTGATCTGCGAGCAACCGGTTAAATCCCCCGACGACATCGCTTGCGATGCTCTGCATTGACCCTGAGCGGTCCAACAAGACGTAGATGTGTACCTCGGGGATTGAAGTTGTGTCGGAATTGCTTGCCGCGTTGCTGTCGGTGTTCATAATTCTTCCCTCTACTGGCAAAATCCTTGTGCTACTTGCTCAAGGAATGTGCCCTCTCCATCCCTATGAGTCAGCGGAGGAAGGGATGTGACTTTTCGCCTTTACTGTCACACCTTGTTGCCATACTTGTTAGATGGGAGAAGGAACAGCAGTATCAAATTCAGGTCAGGCAGCGCTTGACTGGCTCAGCGCAGGCGGCACCGGTAACACCTCTGCTGCTGAGAAGTATGCCCACGGACTGCTGAAGAGGGCGGGTATTACTGCGGCACAAGAACCAGCCCAAGATGTGGTCCAAGAAGTGGCAATCAAACTGTGGATGTATCTGACCAAGCCCCCGCCCAAAGAGCTTGATACGCCCGTGGCCTATGCCAGGACTGTGCTGCGCAACCACATCAGCAAGATCAAACAGGGGCAGACAAGTGAACTCCCCGAGGATCTTGAACAGATCACCCCACCTCGCGAGAAGGGCAAGAATTTCGAGCTCCTCGTTCGCAGCGAGCTTGAAAGCCTGGGCCGAGAAGACCCGTGGCTTACCTCGGCAGCTCTGAGCTACTACACGCTGCTCATGCATCCAGAGTGCGCCGAGAACCTAAGCGAACTCCCCTCACCTGCGGCCGGTTCTACAGAGGCTCAGGCAAGGTGTTGGACAGCCCTGTGGATTTCTGGCCAACGTGATCTGTTTCCACCTCATGGTACAAGCAGCGATCCCGCCCTTCGTAAAAAGCGCTCAAACTATATAAATAAAGTGATTCAACGGGTCGAAGCGGCGAGAGTCGCAGTGGCCCGCAGTCAGCAAGCCGGGACACCGCCAACTCAAAAAGGTGCGGCTCATGCCTAATTCTGTCTACCCACAACCACTCTCGCTGCATGCCGAGGCGGACTCCCCAATCGCATTTTTGGGAACGCTCTCTGGCCCTGCTGGCTCATCCCTCATTGAATACCCCGATGGAACCATTCTCGAGGTGGATCATCTTCAACCAGCACAACTCGTACAACTCAGCCTGACCGGATCGATAGCGGGATCCGAACTCCTCTTGCACTTGATCGGCGAGCAGCGCGTGGCAGAGGCCATCGATTGGATCGAACTGGGGTCACAAGCACCCAAGATGCTCTCCGCTGATGACTATTTCTATGAATCACCACCCGATGATCAAGCCCTGTACGGCCAGAGTGCAGATTATTTCGCGGCGTTCGGATCTGCGGGAAGCATTCAGCGTGGTAGCGGAAGCCGCAAGGGATCTACCAGCCGAGCCGCTGCCGAAATTGGCAATCTCGTTCGCACTGCAGATTTCCTTGGCGATACCAGACTCGAGCCACTCGAACGGCTACTTGCGGGTGCTGAGTTTCTAGTGCAGCTCGACACCAGAAGCTCGGTGCAGATGTTTCGGCCGTTCCAGACACAAGTGGTTTCGGCAATGGCAGATCTTGCTCCGCAGGTCAGCCGCGAGGAGTTGACTGAGCTGAGCGAAGGTCCGGATCAGTTACTGCAGTCTGCAATTGGCAACCTGTTAAGTGTTTCCAACCAGTTCCCCGAACTGAAGTTCCCTCTTGAGCCGCTCCTTCGTGAACTAGAGGACCTGCAGCGTTTTGAGGCACCCGCCGCAGTTGAATTCATGAATGGGCTTGTTTCCGCAAATGATTACGAGGACGACGACCAGGCCGCTGCACCGTTGAGGTCAGTCAGGCCTGAACCTGCGCTCATGCGGCACGAGCGGACAGTGGCAATCCCACCTCAGGTACCCGAGGATTACCGCAAGGTTGAACAACTGCCCTCTGGCCTTTTTCGGCTATCGGTCAGTTCCGCGTTTTCTGGTCAATGGGTTCGGGCGCTGCGTAAAGAAGGGTTCCTACTGCTGGCCTCGGCCCCGCTTCTTCCAAATGGGCTACTGCTGAGCGCAGACCTACTCATTCCTCCAGACCTCGATGAAGAAAGCATTGAGTTTGAGGTCGTAGAGAAGTCAGTTCTCACTGGCCAACCCAGGCAGCTAGACCTGATCCGAGAAGCCATTACTGCCGGTCGCAATGCGACGAGCGCTGCACGGCTCGGCAATGCCGGCTCGGCGGCCGAGCACTGGGAAGAATGTGGTGACCTTTGGGAAAAAGCCGGCGACTCCAGACGCGCAACTCTTGCGTTTCAACTCGCTCAGTCGACTTTCTACAGATAGTCCAAGCTGGCAGCTAGCCACAGCTGAGCTGCTCCCTACCCACCAATTGCAGAGTTCGCAGCAACGGTTCGCAACTGATCTGCATCATCTTGAAGAATCGCTCCTGCTTTGACCGAAGCATCAAGCGAAGTATTCCAAGCCGTTACAAAGCTCTGATGGTCAGGGTACTGAGCAGCTAGCTGCTCAGCAGTAAAGGGAACGGTGGTTCCGAAGAGACCACAAAAACTCTGGCCCTCTTGACCCAAACCAGACAGGGTCGCAATCGGCACATCAACCTGAGGTGTGCGAATACCTCCTTCGGCAATACCGAACTCGTTGCGGACATAGTTGGTCTGCGCAGTATCCAGATCTAGCTGTGGCATCGCCGCCGGTGCCTGACCGGTGATAGCCCAGGTACGAAGCGCCGCTAGCGCTGAGCGGACCACATAGGTATGCGGCCCGGCATTGAT
>CAFBOG010000066.1_pt1 | contig 9325 bp, 9 predicted proteins | sample 7269381 | NCBI WGS metagenome assembly CAFBOG01 (sample SAMEA6814108, study PRJEB35770) | freshwater metagenome | biome: Freshwater; feature: Freshwater reservoir; material: water | place: Czech Republic | collected 2017-07-26 | depth 30m m
ATCGAGACCTCTCGGCAGATCAACCTGATCTATCAATACTGGATTCATACCGATGCAATCCGAACCATCGGCCCTCTTGAAGAAGTACTCAATACTGCATCTCATCACCGGGTGCACCACGGTGTAAATAAGCAGTACCTAGATAAAAACCACGGCAGCATTTTAATTCTCTGGGACCGACTCTTTGGCACCTTTGAGCGAGAGGATGAGCCCGTGGTCTACGGACTCACCACCAACATCAACACGTTTAACCCCTTGCGAATAGCTGCTCATGAGCACGACCAAATCCGCAAAGACGTAGCCGCTGCAGACAACTGGCATGACCGTCTGTCGTACATATTTCGAGGTCCTGGATGGGCCTATTCGCAACATCGCGGCGTAGCCGGTGGCGAGGACGGTCCTGTGGAAGTCTCGGCACACCTCGCAACAACAGCCTGAGGATCACTCCCCCTGCCCCGACTGCACTCCAGAGCAGGAGCAGTTGAGCGTCATGAGTGAAGGCCTCAGAGTTTTGTTCTGGGCCCAAGAAGTGCCACTATCTGACGCACTGTCAGACTCGTACCGAGGAGATTCCCATGTCTACCGATGTTGTCATCGTTTCAGCCGCTCGCACCCCAATCGCAACCTCATATAAAGGCTCGCTCGCTGGAGTGGATGCTTTCACATTGGCCGAGATTGCAATGGGTGCTGCAGTGGAGCGTTCAGGCGTACCCGTTGAACTCATTGAAGACATCGGCTTTGGCGAATCAATGCAGGGTGGCGGCAACATCGGCCGCTATGCAGCGAACCAACTCGGCATGATCAACCTGCCCGGTGTGGCCATGCAGCGTTGGTGCGCTTCGGGTATGGCAGCCACGCAGTGGATCGCAGCCAACATTGCTGCTGGCATGATCGACGCCGGAATCGGTGGCGGTGTGGAATCTATGTCCACCGCTCCTGGCACCTCGAAGCCTGGCCCCGATGGTCAGCCAACTTTTTGGCTCTCCCCAGCAAACCTAGAGACCGAGGATGCTCCGCCGTTCAACACTGCCAAGGGAGTTGGAGACAACGCCGCCCGCATGGCCGGGGTGACTCGAGAAGAGGCAGATGCTTGGGCATACCGCTCGCACATGAATGCCATCCGCGCAATTGACGAGGGTCGCTTCGATAATGAGATCGTTCCCGTACCCCTCGCTGATGGATCCACCTTTAGTGTGGATGAACACCCACGCCGCAACTCCACGCTCGAGAAGTTGGCAACGCTTGGCCTCCTCAACCCATTTGACGAAGGGGCAACCACCACTGCCGGAAACGCCTCCGGGTTGAACGATGCTGCAGCAGCCCTCGTGCTTGTCAGCCGCGAGTTTGCAGAGGCACATGGTCTGAAGCCATTGGCAATCATTCGCGGATGGGCATCCACCTCGCTCACACCAGCCGAAACAGGTCTGAGCCCCACAACTGCAATCCCGAAGGCACTCGCCAAGGCCGGACTCACCATCTCGGACATCTCATCGTTCGAAATCAACGAGGCTTTCGCATCGGTTCCTGTCGCAGCAGTCAAGATTCTGGGGCTGAACGAAGAGATCGTGAATGTGAACGGTTCAGGCTGCTCACTCGGCCACCCAATTGGGTGTACCGGTGCGCGCATGATCGTGACCATGATCAACGAGCTAGAGCGCTGCGATGGTCAGTTCGGCGCAGTGGCCATGTGCGCTGCCGGAGGCATGGGCTCGGCAACGATCATCGAGCGGGTCTAGCTCCCTAGAGCACGCGCTCCCAATACGTTCCCTCGAGCATCTGCTCGAGAGTCGCTCGATGCATGATGAGGTCATCAATATCTTCAGGCGTCTCGGCCTGACCAAATTTGATTGCCCGCCGCTGCACTTGGCTCATAATCACGCCATGACGAAGCGCTGCGTACATGGTGTAAAAGTCCATGTCCCGAGGGGCGTACCCGGACTTTTCCTGGTACATCTTCTCGATCTGCGTCCGGTGCATGAACTCTGGCATGCCCGGCAGGCCCATCGAGTTTGCGATGTCTTCGAAGAAGCGGTGCAAGAAGATCATCCAGGCTAAGTCCACCTCTCGCGGAGCAATCCCGGCCATCTCCCAATCCAACACTGCGATCGGCTCGAAGTCCTCGTACATGGTGTTACCGATGCGTGCGTCTCCCCAGCTGAGGCCTGCAGGCCCTTCATGTTCTGGCCAGTTTGCCTCGAGCCAATCGAAACACTTTTCGATCAGAGGTGAACGAACGCCATCAGTAGTCACCCACGCGTAATACCCACGTAGCTCTTCTACATGGCGCTGAAGCGGCGTGTCACCCTGAGCAGAGGAAACTAAGAAATCAAAGTTGGTCTCGGCATCGGGTATGGCGTGCAGGGCGACAAGAGCATCCACGGTCGTCTCTTGCAGTTTTAGCTGGTTCTCGGGGGAAGCATCAAAGAGCCAATTGTCGCCAAAGTCGTAGGGCAAGACATCAGGTGGCACAATGCCATAAGCCCTACTCATCACGAAGAATGGCGCTCCAATATGGCTGGCTTCTTCTTCAAGCCAAAACACTTCCGGAACTGGAACGTCGGAAAGTTCTCCCACCTTCGCCATGACCCGGAACTGAGCGTCAAAGTCGTACTTCTGAAACACGGGCACTGCTGCCTCGTCTGGCGCAATTCGAAATACCAACGGCCGATCGACCCGCTCGCCGTCTACAACCCAAGTTGCGTCAACGAGCACCGTCTCACTTGACATGCCGTTCGACTCAGGCACATGCACCTGATCAACTTTGGGATCGCTCCCTGCTTCAAGGGTGCCTGCCAACCAATTCTGAATATCCACCTTGGTCTGTTCAGGGTCTCGGCGGGACAAATCCGGTCGAGCGGCCTGAGCCGAATCGACGGTTACCTCATGTTGTTCTTCCATCAAACTTCCTTCGAGTCGAGGACCAGATCTGCTGAGATTCTGTGGTGCAGTTTTGGGGCGTGTTGTTGTTTAGTGCAGGAATTAGTGCTGCGAGCGTCAGCTAGCAATCAACCAACGGTCAAGCCAAGGTCGCTCGAGAGGATGCTTCCGTGCATGTTCTTGCCATCATCCGATGCAACAAATGCAAACAGCGAAGCAATGTCGTCTGGGTCGCCCATTCCCCTAAATCCCATATACGGAATCATCAGGTCCAGATCGACTCCCTCCGGGATATGAAACGCATTGGTCAACCCCGTCGTGATACCACCGGGGGCTATGGCGTTGACTCGCAACTTTGTCTTGGCATATTCCATAGCCAAGCCCTTCGTGAGTTGCACAATCGCACCCTTGGTCATGGCATAGGCCACGGTGTATGCGGTTCCCATCAGCCCAGCATTTGAAGCAATGTTGATGATGTTTCCATCAACCTTCAGAAGGTGAGGAATCGCTGCTTGACACAAGAAATAGGGCCCGTCGGTATTCACCGCCATCATCCTGCGGTAGTGCTCTTCAGACAGTTCAGGGAAATGCTCAGCTCGAGAGACGCCAGCGATATTTCCTAGAACATCCAACTGCTCAAAATCTGCAACGCACTGCTCGACTGCAGCAAAGCATTCATCGTGATCCGCAATTGAGCCGGTGCGAGTGATGATCGTTCCCGAGGCCGCCGCAACTTCGTCCTGCAGCGTGGCCAGACCAGCAGCATCGACATCTACTGCAAAGACCTTTGCCCCCTCGGCCGCAAGGCGCAGTGCTGTCGCCCGCCCGATGCCAGAAGCAGCTCCCGTGAGCAACGCCACCTTGTTCGTAAATCTTCCTGAAACTAGCTCGGCCATGTGTTGGGTCTCCTGGGGTCGGTTGGGGGATGCGGGCACAGAGGGTGCTGGACGACTTCCTGCCCCCTTCGTCTAGTCTCCACGCTGAACGATGACCAATCTGACACATCGTCAGGTTCTTTGCCACGAGGGAGCACAATGGGAACCGAAGAAGCCACAGCATCATCGACTGCAGCATCATCGACTGCTGCATCATCGACTGCTGAGCGCGAACAGTTCAACCTGGCTCTAGTCAGCGAGGTTGTTGCCGCTGCAGTGCCAGACCGCGAAGCACTTGTCTTTGGTGATCGTCGCTTTACCTTCGGCCAACTTGCCGAGCGCACGAGGCGCTTGGCCTCGTATCTGCATGAACAAGGCCTGGGTTGCCATACCGAGCGCGACAGTCTTGAACGCCATGAGTCTGGCCAAGACCACGTTGCTCTCTACATGTACAACGGCAACGAGTACATCGAGGGAATGCTCGGCTGCTACAAAGCCAGAGCTGCGCCATTCAATGTGAACTACCGCTACGTCGAGGAGGAACTGCGCTACCTACTCGAGGATGCCAACACCAAAGCAGTCATTTATCACGCTGTGTTTGCACCTGCCATGGCTCATGTACTGAAAGACCTGCCGGGTATTCATACTCTCATCCAAGTTGCAGATGACTCTGGCGAACCTCTGCTTGAGGGTGCTGTGGATTACGAACAGGTGATTGCCGATGGTGATCCGGCTGGGCCAGCAGTCCTACCCTCCCCCGAAGATTTGTACATCGTTTATACGGGTGGAACCACGGGCATGCCCAAGGGCGTGCTCTGGCGACAAGACGACATCTTTATGAATGCCATGGGTGGCAAAGAGGTGGGTACTTGGATTGAGGTCAGCACGGCCGAAGAGATTGCGGAAAAAGCTCGTAACAACTCCGGGTTCCGACTCATGCCACTCCCGCCGCTCATGCATGGCGCTGCGCAATGGGCGGGGTTCATGATGCTCAACGCTGGGTCCACACTCATCATGACCACCGGTCACAATCTGGATGCGAAAGAGGTCTGGACCACTGTCGCTCGAGAGGGAGTCATGTCGATCGTCGTGGTCGGCGATGCTATGGCCCGGCCGCTGCTTGAGGAGTTGAAGGCGGGTGAGTACGACGTGAGCAGCATGTTCGTTCTCGGGAACGGCGGTGCGCCACTCAGCGCCGCAATCAAGGAAGAGTTTCTAGAACTCCTACCAAACTTGTTGATCAACGATTCGCTCGGATCCTCTGAAACTGGTGCTCAGGCAACACACCTTTCGGTGAAAGGCGGAGTCTCTACCGGACAGTTCAAACCGGGCCCGGGCGCAGATGTGGTCTCTGAGGACCTGCAAGTAGTGCTCACCGCAGGCCATGAAGGAATCGGCTGGCTCGCTCAGGCCGGCAGCGTGCCGCTGGGCTATCTAGGCGATGCCCCAAAGACTGCTCGAACCTTTCCGACGATTCAGGGCGTGCGCTACTCAGTACCTGGCGACAGAGCCATAAAGCGTGAGGACGGCGAAATCGACCTGCTCGGCCGTGACTCGCAGTGCATCAACTCAGGCGGCGAAAAAATCTTTGTCGAAGAGGTTGAGATGGCAATCATCTCTCACCCTGCAGTCACCGACGTACTGGTGTGCGGGCGGCCAAGCGAGCGCTGGGGGGCAGAGGTTGTGGCCGTGGTCCAACTCGTTCCGGGGGCTGCTGTCGAGGAATCTGAGTTGTCGGCCCATGCAAACTTGTCGGTTGCCCGTTACAAGCTGCCCAAGGGCTGGATCTTTGTCGATGCAGTCCAGCGCTCACCCTCTGGCAAGGCGGACTACCGCTGGGCCAAAGAGCTAGCAGCACAGTCGGTCTAGCAGCACAGTCGGTCTAGTTCGGCTCATTCTGGCTAATGGGTTGCGCAGCGGTCCCACATCGACCCCCGTGCAACCCAATAGCTGAATTGACCCCGCTGCAACCCAATAGGGCCGGCTTAGCGCATTCTGGCTAATGGGTTGCGCAGCGGTCCCAGATCGACCCCCGTGCAACCCAATAGCTGCATCGGGGCTGCTCGGGGAGAGGGGGTGCCCTCCCCGCTGACAAATCGGCAGCTTGGCAGCAGGCTGCGGTAGTGAATTCCCGTACCCCAGCCAAATCTAGGCCACCCACAAATCCCATGGCTGCGCTCCTCAAGAAGGCTGGCACGCAACACGGAGTGTTCACATCTGCTCAAGCAAGGGAGTTTGGGGTCAGTCGCTCACAGCTGAGAACTGCACTTCGGCGCGGCACTCTGCAACAGCCTTGCCGAGGACTCTTTCTGGTAAGCGGCGCCCCTAGGACTTGGGAGCAGGAAGTCATGTTGGCAGTGTGCTCGCTCGGTGGTGTTGCCTCACATCGTTGCGCTGCGAGGTTGCATGGTCTCGACGGATTCGCTCATGCACCAGTAGAGATCACCATGGCCCATTCGGGCAGTCGTAAAATCGCTAAGTTTTTGACCCACAGGTCGAGGCAGTTCGACCTGATTACGCCTGTGCTCATCAGCGGGATTCCGACTACCTCGGTAGCTCGCACGCTGGTTGACCTTGGCGCAGTCGTTGATGATGACAAGGTGGAACAGGCACTCGATGATTCGATTCGCCGCGGTTTCAACCTGCGCTGGATCAACGAAACACTTGAGCAGTTGATGCGACCAGGAGTCACCGGCTGTGGCGCCCTGCTGAGGGTCCTTGCTCGACCAGACCGACGGGGGCCGATCCCCGACTCAACCTTTGAACGACTGGTCCAACGAGTCATCAAGGCGAAGGGTCTTGCCGCGCCGGAGCGGCAGATCATTGTCAAGTGTCTCGGACAAAAGAAGGGGTATTCGATTGATTGTGCTTGGCCGGAATTCAAGCTTGGCTTAGAAGCTGATTCAGAATTGTGGCACTGGGGGCCCAGACGCGGACGGGTGGCTCGGCAACGCCACAATCGTTTGACTGCCGCTGGCTGGGAAATGATCTACGCAAGCTGGCAAGACCTAGAGGACTCCCGAGAACTGATCCATCAACTCAGATCGGCCTTGAATAGGCATTGGGTTGCGCAGCGGTCGCAGATCGACCCCCATGCAACCCAATAGCTGGATCGACCCCGCTGCAACCCAATAGCTCAGGAGGGGGATGGGCTTTGCAGGACCGGCTTTGCGTGACGGGCTGCGCCGGGGCGGGCTGTGCGGGATCGGGACGGCATGGCTTGAGCCTGCCTTGCTCCGAGGCTCAACGCGTACAACAGTTAGGGAATGCAGGACTCCGAGAACCGCCCGTTCGATGCAGACAACCACTACTACGAAGCGCTTGATGCGTTCACACGCCACCTTGATCCCAGCTGGGGGCCACGCACCTTGCAGTGGGCAGAGATCAACGGCCGGCAGTACAACGTTCTGGGCGGCAAGGTTTCTCGGGCTGTGGTCAACCCCACGTTCGACCCGGTGGCAAGCCCTGGGGTACTGAAGGACTACTTCCGCGGTAACCCCAACGGGGATAACCCACTGGAGCTTCTCAAGGCTCGCGACAGGGTCAAAGAGGAGTACCGCAACCGTGATGCGCGGCTGCTGACCATGGACTCCCACGGACTTGAGAAGATCTGGCTGTTCCCCACCCTAGGAATGGTTTACGAGGAGGAACTCCGTACCGATCCCGAGGCCGTAGCGGTGATGTTTCGGGCATTCAATCGATGGGTCGAAGAGGATTGGGGATTCAATTATCAAAACCGCATCTTTGCCGCCCCGTACATCACTCTGGCCGATCTCGACTTCGCCATCAGCGAACTGGAGTGGGCACTGGACAAAGGTGCACGAACAATTGTCATGCGTCCGGCTGCGCCCACGACTTTGCTGGGCCGGCGAGCACCAACTGACACGCAGTTCGATCCGTTCTGGGCGCGAGTCAACGAGGCTGGAATCACCGTGGTCGTCCACGCTGGTGACGCGGGGTACTCAGCGAATGGTTACGCGACGGACGGGTTTACCTCAAACTTCAGCAACTCGGTTCCTCAACCCATCAAGATGCTCCAGCTCGAACGTCCGATCGAGGATTTCTTGGCCTCGCTCATTACTGACCAACTCTTTCATCGCTTCCCTAACCTGCGAATCGCCTCGGTGGAGAACGGCGCAGGGTTCCTACGCGGATTGTTTCACCGCTTAGACGCATTGGGTCACAAAATGTCGGGTTGGTTCCCGGAAGACCCAATCGAAACATTTCGTAGGCATATTTGGATCAACCCGTTCTGGGAGGACAACGTGCATGAACTCCTAGAACTGATGGGTCCCGAGCGAGTGATCTTTGGTTCCGACTGGCCACATATCGAGGGCATGCCAGTGCCACTGGATTACTTGGAAGAACTGACTGGCCTAGAACAAAAAGTTGTGGACTTAGTCACCCGGGAGAACACAGCGGAATTGAACGAGCTACGCCCGAGCTAAGCCTCAGAACCGAATCTTCTGGAACAAAACTGTGCTTTTGCTTGCATGAAGACGATTCTGGCGTTTAACTTTCAAAGCAGCGGATTCCGCAGAAAGCGGAATCATCATTTTGGGGGGCCAAGTGAATCGTTCCAGAAATCTGGTTGTTCTTGCTGTGGTTTTGGCTGCACTTGCTACTGGGCTGGGTGCGTGCACGCCCGTTATGCCTCCGAACGGCGATTGGCTGGCCGCAGGCTGCTACAACTCTGCCGTTGTTGGCGCACCTGACTTTGCCTTTAGCGGAACCCCGAACGTCAAGGGCAACCTGACGGTGGCGCTCGATATTGCAACGCTGTCACTGTCCGAAAACGGTAGCTGCGCTGGAATCCCACTCGCAGCCCCGTATGCCTTCACGCTGGTGCGTGCCAACGGCGAGCTTGCTGCTGGCGCAACTTGTTCAGGACTCGGTCTTGGAGATGGCGTGGGGCAGATTCAGTCTGACTACCCTGCGTTCCCCGAAGATGCGTGGGTTTGCAATCCACCCGCTATCAACTGAGCCCAAGCCAGCGATGAACCTGAGCAGCGCGGAACAAGTAGAAGCGCTGAGCCAGCGCAGATCCTGAGTCAGAGCAGTGCCGACAGGTCCCGAGAAGCCCGATTTTTTGCGCTTCGTCTCCGCCCGATGCCGACCCGTGTCATCCGAGTTCGTCAACTTTCTTGGATGAAATCTTGGATGGTGTCCGGCTCGCAAGGACTAACCAGATTCGCCCTAGGGAAAACTTGGGGCGAACTGGCCGCACTGCAGTCTTCGGAGCGTCTCAATATGATGGCGTGCTACCATGACACCATGACGAAGAACATGACTGTCCGGCTTCCCGACGAACTCGCCGCCGATACTGAGGCCCTAGCGCGAGTGTCCGGCAAGAGCGTCAACGAGACCATCAAGGACGCTCTCGCCGACGCCGTCGCGGCGCGCCGACGCGATCCCAAGTTTAAGGCTCGGATCCGCGAGATCATCGAGGAAGACCGCGAACTCCTCGAACGCCTTGCGAAGTGATTGTCGAGTACCTCGATCTAGCCGACTACGTCGGCATTGCAGCTGAAGTCACCGGTCTCAACGAGGCCGTCGTTCTGAGGATCGCGAAC
>CAFBOG010000069.1_pt1 | contig 9019 bp, 8 predicted proteins | sample 7269381 | NCBI WGS metagenome assembly CAFBOG01 (sample SAMEA6814108, study PRJEB35770) | freshwater metagenome | biome: Freshwater; feature: Freshwater reservoir; material: water | place: Czech Republic | collected 2017-07-26 | depth 30m m
AACCCGGCCAGCATTGCTCGCCAATGAGCAAGTTCGACGGTTTGGCTTGTTGGAACAATGGGCACTGCATCTGGCTGCCAGCCTCGGATCATGCCCGATACCCAGTTTGTCGAGTCCGCCTGCCATTCAAGATGGCAGAACCGGTTTGCCAGCGGGGGCGCAAGGTCGTCACCACCGGCAGATATTTCGGGCGGGTTTGCCGCGGCTACAAACGAGACCGTGGGCGGCAGACGCAGATCGCCTACTTCACGCTCAAGAATCACGCGCAGCATCGCCGCCTGAACCGATGGGGCTGCAGTGGTGAGTTCGTCTAAGAACACAACGGTGTTTGGGTGTTCAATGCATCGAGTGGCCCAGAGTGGAGGAGCGAATGAAACGGAGTCACCCACTCGCACGGGTAAGCCCACAAAGTCTGAGGCCTCTCGCACGCTTCCAACTACAACCTCGCAAGGCCGGTTGAGTTGCTCGGCGAGTTGCTCGATCATTCGGGATTTCCCTTCGCCGGGACCTCCCCACAGCATGACCGGCTGGCCGATCTGAATAGCTATTGCCAACGCTTCGCGTACTACCTGAGACATCGATCCTTCTTCCCATCACACCGGCAGCTATACGAACACATGTTCGTGGTCGCGCGCAAGGGATTTCTTGACTCATTTAGAGCCAAGATCCGCCCTTGAGCAGAATGCTAGAATTATTGCTAGATTTCTAGAATGGCACTGAGCATCAAGAGCGAACGCGCAGATCGAATGGCCAGAGAACTGGCCGAGATTACGGGTGAATCCATCACGGAAGCCGTAACCGAGGCAATCCGAGCAAAACTCGAGGGTGAGCGCCTGGCCCGCTTTCCGCGACGTTCAGCCCTTGACCTAGCAGCCGAGTTCCGGAGCCTGGCAGTTCTTGATGCCCGAACAGCTGACGAGATAGTTGGCTACGACGCAGATGGGCTACCGAGCTGATGGTGGTTGACACCTCTGCAATCATGGCGCTGCTTCTCGGCGAGCCGGAGGCGACTCGAATCGACAACTTATTGAGTACTACCGATCAATCAGTTATCTCTGCCGCCAATCACGTCGAGTTACTCATGGTGGTGGAGAGCAGAGCCGGAGCTGAAGGGGTTCTTCTTGCCGATGAGGCACTCCGGCGTCTCGAGATCGGCATTGAGGATGTGACAGCCGAGGTAGCTCGGCTTGCTGTTGACGGGTGGCGCCGGTTTGGAAAGGGACGTCATCCGGCGGGGCTTAATTTTGGTGATTGTTTTGCATACGGCTTGGCCTTGGCCCGCAATGAAAGCCTGCTGTTTGTGGGGCAGGACTTTGCGCAAACCGATATCCGCTCAGCCCTAGATCTGTAAGACCTCGAGCCCGGGCCTGAATTCCTTCTCAGCCGGTAAAAGAAACCTTGCTGATACCATCCAGAGGGCAATACCTTGGGTTCAGACAGTGGGGACTTCTGTCGCAGGGTGACTCTTTGTAGAAGGGGAAGCGTGTTGAAGGTTGCTCGGGTAGCGGCGGCGGGGACGGTTCTAGCGCTGCTGTTTTCTGCGTGCTCCACCACAGGCTCAGCTGACAAAGAGCTCTCGAAGCCAGCCACGAGTGACTCGGCAATCGACGCGGCTAGTTCTCAAGCAGCCGAGGTGACAGCAGCTGGCCAGCAGCCAGCCGAGCCGCTTGGCCTGTTTTCCCCAGTAGCGGAGCGATGGAGTTATTTACCAGCAGCCGTTGCGGGGGTCACGGTCAGTCCCGATCCTCAAGCTGAAGTAGCCGCGCTTGAGCAACTGCGTGAAGAGCTAGCAACTCGACCGCCAGCGAGCGGGGCCGATGGATATACGAGAGTTTCAGAGGCAACGCCAACTCGTTTTATGGATCTGCTCATCGATGTGGGACGCCGCCGATCACTCAACCCACTGCGGATGTCTCGCTTTGCAGCGATGCTGGGAGTCGCGGGACATGAGGCCGTGGTAGCGGCGGCTCAGAGTTCAGTTGCGCCCGCAAAGACGCCCGCCCAAACCGATAAGGCGCTAGCCAAACCAATTCCCGGTACGGATGGATGGGGCGTGGAGTTGCCCGCAACTTCGTTGCCACCAGAGATTGTTGCTGCGGCAGCCATGCAGACGGTTGCTTGCTCGGCACTACCGGTTGAATGCCCCCGATTCGAACAACTCGGCCAAGTAGCTCGTGATCGGCTGATAGCCAGCGGGGGAGTATGGCCTTCGCAAATCGATGCAGGCTGGAACCTTGGTGTTTCGGTCGGGACGGCAACGCTGGCCTATGCCAATCAGGATGGCGCAGCGCCGTGGACGGGTGATTCAGCAGGCGCTCAAGATGGTTCTTGGGTGCCTACGCCTGGAATGTTTGCGCCCGCGCTTGAACCAGGTGCCGGAAGTTGGCGTCCCTGGAATCTGAGCTCCGGTAGCCAATTCCGTCCTCCGTCTCCGCCTCAGCCAGGCTCGGCCGAGTTCCGTGCCGCTGCAGAGCAAGTCCTCAAGGTTGGTAGCAATCTGACTGACCGGCAACTGCGCATTGTGCGGTTCTGGGACATGGGCCCGGGAAGCTCTACCCCTCCTGGCTACTGGCTCACTGATGTTGCCGATGAGGCTCTGCGCACCACAGACGTGGCCGATCAGGCAAGCGCGTTGGCGGTGCTTTCAACAGCCATGTTTGATGCGAGTGTGGCTATCTGGGATTCCAAATACACCTACGACCTTGTTCGCCCCGTCACCGTCATACGCAAAGATCTCTCTCCTCAGTGGCTGCCAACCCTGCTCACACCGCCGTTCCCAGCGTACGTTTCTGGACACGCTGGCTACTCAACAGCGGCAGCGGTGGTGCTTGCTCAGCTCATTCCAAAACGCGGCGAGGAGTTTTATGACTCTGCAGCTGAGGCAACGGACAGCCGGGTTCGCGGGGGGATTCACTACTTCTTCGATGCAACCGGTGGGGTGACCTTGGGTGAGTCCGTTGCCGCGAGTTCGCTTCAGCGTGCTGGCTTAGCCCCGTCGGAGAAGCTCAAAACAGTAGGAGAGCGTCTGGAGTTTCAGTCGGCGGATGTAGGAACTCAGGCCAGATCATGAGGGGCATGAGGACTGGCCGCGCGGTAGTTCTGGCGTTGTGTCTGTTCGCCTCTGCTTGTTCGGCTGGTAGTAACGCTGACAGTTCATCGACCACGAGTTCTACAACCAAAGTCCGCACCGATTCTGCCGATGTTGGCCTAGCTCCTGAACCGATACCCGACCCCACAACCAAAGTCCCTGAAAAAGATATCAACGGAATCACCTTTGCTGATGTGACAAAGGCGGCGGGTCTTGATCGCGATCACAGCACCAGAGATCAAATCGGCGAGGATGGAATGTCAGCGGCCGTATCAGTGGTCGACATAGATGAGGACGGCTGGCCAGACATCTTCTTGTCGCGGGTTGGCGACTCAAACTCGATGTATCGAAACAACGGTGACGGAACCTTTACCGACATAGAGGTTGGGCTGGGCGGTCAGAACCCCGAGTTCGGAACCGGCCCTGCGGTGTTCTTTGATGCCAATGGAGATCGGCATGTGGACGTGTACATGGCCGCGATCGGCGCCGAGTCTGATCGCCTGTACATGAATGACGGAACGGGATTTTTTATTGACAGCACTGCAGAGGCCGGTATGTTTCAACCGCCGCCAAGCCAATTGCGCAACGGGGATCAGGTGCACGGACTCACCGTGGGTGACGTCAACGCTGATGGCAACCTTGACTTAGTCGCGGTGCAGTGGGATACCGCAGTGCCCGAGAGCGCTGCGGTTGCTGGGGCACAGCGTGAATCCTCCTCTGGCGATAAACGCTTTGATCGCGCTGGGAATATTTGCAAGAGCACCCAGAAATTCCGTAACGAAGGATTTTCGAGGGTCCCGAACAGTTCTCCCAATCGCAGCCGCCTCTGGATCAACAACGGCGACGGCACCTTCCGCGATGGCACTGCGGAATGGGGAGTGAAGTTCGATCAGATCTTGGCGTTCACTCCGGTTCTGAACGATGTTGATGGCGATGGTCGACCAGATCTGGCGATAACCGGGGACGCTTGTACGAGTCGGTTGTATCGCAATGTTGACGGCAAAAGATTTGAAGACGTCACCGAATCTGCTGGTGTTGGAACCGACGAGAACGGAATGGGTTCGACTTTCCGCGATATCGATGGCGATGGTGATCCCGACTGGTTGATTTCGTCGATCTCGTATCCGACCAAGACGGGCGATTGCCCGATTGTGAGCAGTATCACGGGCTGCAGCGGAAACCGTTTGTATCTCAATGATGGCGACGGGAAATTTACTGACGCGACCGACAAGTTTGGTCTTCGTCACGGATGGTGGGGTTGGGGATCTGCCATTGAGGACTTTGGGAATGACGGAAACCTTGAAGTCGCAATGGCAAATGGGTTCTCGGCAGCTGAAGCCTTGCGACCCGAGAACGGTGATTGGACCCAGGACTATTTCAATGTGTTTAGGAAAGATCCGATGCGCTTTTGGGTCTCAACAAAAGATGGTTACAAAGATGCTGCTTTCCAAGTTGGCCTTGAAGATTTCGGAGTGGGTCTAGGACTCGTGCCCGTGGACTTCAACCGTGATGGAAACCTTGATCTGATCATGGCCAAGAGCGAAGATCCGCCCCGGTTGTTTCAGAACAACACCCCTACACGAGGGTGGCTAGATGTGCGCCTTGAGGATGCGGGAACCCCGGGTAATTCCAACGGAATCGGTGCACGCGTAGAGGTCACGGTCAAGGCTGGCGAGGAGCCAGTGGTGGCTGAGATCTCAACCGGGGGTTCCTATGAATCGCAGAAGCTGCCAGAGATGCATGTTGGCCTTGGCAAGCAAAAGTCGGTGGCAAACATTGACGTGTATTGGCCGGGTGAAACGAAGGCGCAACAGTTGAGCGACGTGAAGGGCAATCAGGTCATCACGATCAAGCGAGAACCCTGAGCGGGTCTGGCAACGGTCGATCAGTCAGCCGCACCGATTAGTTTCCGCTGCCGGGCATCTCTGGCATCTTTATTCCAGAAGTGATGGACATTGCTTCAGCTAAGCATGTGCCCATTGCTTTGGCTGTTGCCGCAGAGGGAGGATTGCTCGCGTTGTACTTTTTCGACAGCTTCCCCGAGAGTTCTTTCAACTGGTCTTGGTATTCCTGGTTGATCGCACTCAATTCGGCTGGATTCGGGTTTGCAGAGATCTTTTCGGCCATCTCCTTTGAGATTGCACAAAGAGCATCAACGTCCGGATCGCCCGTGGAGGCTGCATCTGCCCCACTGGCTGATCCGCTGTCTGCAGCAACAGTGGTAGGAGCACTAGAAGCAGCATCGGCTTTTGTAGTGGTGGTTGCAGCATCCTCTGAGCTGCTGCAAGCCGCTCCGATGAAGAGGACGGCAGTGATGATGGTTGCGATAGTCAGGAACTTTTTCATGCGGACTCCAGTTCGGTTAGTTGCGGGGCGGTGAGGTTGATATCGAGTCAATGGATATCACAGGGAAGGCGATGAGTGCTGTCATTTTGCCCGCCCGGGACGGAGGGGAGTTCAGCGCCGATCCCTGAGCGTCGGAAACTCGGTTCGCCACGTCGTAGCCGCCGACGGGTTGACCTGAGCAAAGAGAACTTCCTCTTCCGTGCCAGCCTCAGCGATCACATGACCCAAAGGGTCGATGACCGCAGAGCGGCCTCCCAGTTTGGTTCCACACTGGGTGCCAACTCCGTTACATGCAATCATCCAGGCTTGGTTTTCTATAGCTCGTGCCTTCAGCAGGATTCGCCAGTGTTCAATGCGCTCTGCTGGCCAACCCGATGCCAGAAAAAATGCGGTGGCGCCAAGGTCGACCAAGCTGCGGAACTGCTCGGGGAAACGAAGGTCGTAACAAGTTGCAAGGCCCGTCCGTCCGGCTGGGGTAGTGGCAACAACGAGTTCCTCGCCGGCAGTCATGACCTCAAGCTCGCCGCCCTCAAACCCAAACAGATGAAGCTTGCGGTACGTGCAGAGCACTTTGCCTTGAGCATTGATCAGCACCGAGGTGTTAAACGTGAGCCCATCTTCGCGTTCTGCGATCGATCCCATATGAATCCAAGTCTGGCTGCGCGCAGCGAGTTCTTGGAACTGTTGAACCAGCGGACCGTCCAAGGGTTGCGCAAGACGCCCGGAGCCGTGCACATCAAATGCTCCGGCGAGCCAAAGCTCAGGCAAGATGACAAACCCGGCGCTGCTTGCTGCATGCGAAGAGAGCGCAAGAGCGCGTTCGACTCGATCTTGAGGCGGTTCGTCCTCGTCGCTTGCTAGCTGAACTAGGGCCACGCTCACAGTCGCTGGGTCTGGCGCGTGCTGAATAGCGGAAGGTGCCATACCTGACCCTAACCGTGCCGCAGCGGCCCACTGGCAGCTTTCGCGTGATGCAAAATGGTGACTAAGGGCCCTAATCAGTGCGGGGTGGCCTCAGTAGGGTCCGCAGGTGACCTTGGCCGTGATGGTGATCAAGAACCTGCTGCGACAGCAAATGCGAACGTTGCTCACGGTCATCGGAATCACCGTTGGTATTGCGACGGTCGTGGCCCTTGGCTCAATTACCGCGGGGCTCGCCAGTACAGCAGATGCATTTGTGTCGGCCGGAGGAGCACAGTTCATCATCGCCCAAAAAGGTGCAGCTGATCTTTCGTTCAGCCGTCTTGAAGAATCGATTCTGCCTCGCGTCGCAGCCGTACCTGGGGTTCAGGAAGTTCAGGGTGTACAGCTTGAGATCGTTCGGGTCGGGTCGAATCCATTCTTCTTCCTTGGCGGTGTGAACCCGCAAACCCTGGAGTCGCAGGGTCTCAAGGTTCTCGCCGGACGGATTCCAAGAGAAGGTGATGAGGTCATACTTGGTGTGGACGCTGCCGCTGACCTAGGAGTCTCTACGGGGGACAGTGTTGAACTCGGTGGACAATCCCTACTCGTTGTCGGTACCTACGACTCCGATGTCGTATGGCAGCGCGGAGGAGGCTTTGCTCCATTGAGTACGGTGCAGCGGATTGTGAACCGCCCAGGGATCGTGACCTTGGCCTATGTCACCGTCGAAAAGACGAGTTCGCCGGACCTTGTAGCGAAGGAAATCCAGCAGGCCGTACCGGAGGTGGTGACCATCGCTGATTCGAGTGAGTACGGACAAGTGGACCAAGGTTTTACCCTGATCAGCGCGGCAAGCACCGCGATCTCAATACTCGCCGTAGTGATCGGGGGGATTGGTGTGATGAACACCATGGTGATGGCCATCTTTGAACGCACTCGTGAGATTGGTGTTCTCCGTGCGATCGGCTGGCCGCCGGGCCGGGTCTTGAGAATGATTCTGGCTGAGTCAGTTGTTCTTTGTTTAATTGCGATGCTTGCGGGTTCGCTACTGGGGGTAGCGATGGTGCGAATGATTACGTTTCTTCCCACGATCTCTGGACTTCTTGTGCCTGCCTACCCACCTCAGGTGTTTCTTAGAGCGCTTGGTGTAGCGCTTCTTGTGGGGCTATTTGGCGCGATTTATCCGGCAATCAGGGCGACTCGGCTCACTCCCATGGAGGCCCTGCGTTATGAGTGAGGCTGCGTTATGAGTGAGGCTGCGTTATGAGTGAGGCTGCGTTATGAGTGAGGCTGTAATCCACCTTCAGGGCGTGGTGAAGACCTTCGAACAAGGCCGACTCAGGGCACTCGACGGCGTAGACCTTGATATAGAGGCGGGTGACTTTGTTGCCATTATGGGGCCGTCAGGGTGTGGCAAGTCCACGCTGTTGAACACTATTGCGTCGCTAGATTCCGTTGACGCTGGAGAACTCCGAGTAGCCGGACATGACTTGCGGGCGGAGCATCACTTGGACCATTTTCGGGCTCAGGAGATTGGCTTGGTATTTCAACTCGATAACTTGCTTCCTTCATTCACTGCTCGCGAAAACATAGAAACAGCGATGTTTGGAAGTTCAAAATCTCGCTCCCAACGCAAGGCTGCTGCGATGGAGTTGCTTGAGTTTGTCGGCATGAGTGACAGGCAGCATGCCCGCCCAGCTGAGCTATCGGGCGGTGAGCGCCAACGAGTTGCGGTGGCACGAGCATTAGCCAACCGCCCGCCAATCTTGCTGGCCGATGAACCGACTGGCCGACTGGACTCACAGACTTCTGAACGCGTGCTCGACTTGCTTGAGTCGCTTCATCATGAAGCGGGAACCACTCTGGTGGTAGTGACTCATGACCCGCGAGTTGCGGCTCGGGCCCATCACACTGTTCACATGCTTGACGGCAAAGTAACGAGCGAACAGTTCACTCACTAATCGCCCGCCGAGGTAACCGGGCAATCTGGGTGGGCAAGGCCGGTGGGCACAGCTCGGCGTGCAAGTTCGGTGAGCCTCGTTAGGCCCATTGAAACAACGGTTCGGCACCACGGAGCCCGTGAGCTAGGTCGGCCCTGTCGCTTGGTGTCTTGCGGAGATCTATTGTGCGCTCGGGCTTGAGGACTGACTGATAGAAATCAAGGTGGTCATCGACCATCCGCTTCGAAGAGAAATTTTGCTCGACTGACTGACGACAGGCATAGCGGTCAAGGGTAGAGATCTGCTGAACGGCTTCAACAAGCTCAACTTCTGTGTCACAGATATAGCCGGTGAGTCCGTCCTGAAGGATCTCTGCTACCGAGCCGCGACGACGCGCTACGACCGGCGTTGAGCAGGCGAGAGCTTCAATCATGACCATGCCAAATGGCTCCGGCCAGTCGATGGGGTTGAGCAGCGCTCGGGCATTGCCAAGCAACTCAACTTTGTCAGAAAAGCCCAACTCGCCCATAAAAACTATGTCCCCCCCGAGCAGTGGCCGAACCGACTCCTCAAAATACTGATGCTCTTCTGGCTGGCTCATCTTCGCCGCGATCCGAAGTGGCAGACCTGCAGCGCGGGCAACTCGGATAGCTGTATCCACACCCTTCGCTGGGGCCATTCTCCCTAGAAACGCAAGATAGTCCCCGGCCCCTGAACCAACAGCGAACCGGTCTGGGTTGAC
>CAFBOG010000070.1_pt1 | contig 8882 bp, 9 predicted proteins | sample 7269381 | NCBI WGS metagenome assembly CAFBOG01 (sample SAMEA6814108, study PRJEB35770) | freshwater metagenome | biome: Freshwater; feature: Freshwater reservoir; material: water | place: Czech Republic | collected 2017-07-26 | depth 30m m
GCCTGCTCTAAGAGCGGACCGGAATCAGAGATCTGGCCATAAGCCCCGACACCCCAGATGAAAGCTGCTGCAGGTACAGCCGCAGCTACATAGAACACTCCCCTGCCGATACGCGAAGCAAGAACTGGAAGTACTGCCGCTACGCACCCAAAGGCCAGGATCAGGACAAACATGTGTTGCTCCTAGACCGAGGGTTCGAGCACATGCATGAGCGCCAGTCGAATCTCGTCTTGATGCTCAGAATCTTGCACTTGGCCGCCACCAGCCAGCGTTAGGTAGAAGGTGTCGATCACGTCTTCACCCATGGTGTGGATTTTTGCAGAGGAGACGTTCAGGTCTAGGTCTGCGAGTGCGCGGGTAAGACCGTAGAGCAACCCGATTCGGTCTGGTCCAACTGCTTCAAGCACAGTCGCACCGGGAGTGGCGTCGTTATCGAATCTCACCCGAGAAGGGAACTGACTTGGCCCACGTAGCGGTCGACGGCGGGCTCGCCGCACACGGTCCTCGAGACGAGCTTGAACGGCAAGGCGGCCCTCTAACGACTTCAAAATATCGGCTCGGACGTCATCCCAAGGAAGCACTCCCGATCCTCCGACAGTCACCTGGAATTCGTCTAGAGCGACGCCGTTCTCGGAATAGACGTTCGCTCCCACTACATCAAGATCATGAAGAGCTAAAGCGCCCGCCACTCGAAAGAATGCACCAAGGCGGTCGGGGCACACGACTGTAATCCGCTCCCCTTGAACCGAAATATGAATCCCCGGGGTCTGCATCAGCAGTCGTTGCTCGTCGTTCGGAAAGCTTGACCGCTCGGAGAGGTCCTCGACCCCATTCAGCAGGTTGGCAACTCGACTCGAGAGTTGTTCTACGAGTTGTGCCTTCCATGGCCCCCAAGAGGTTTCCCCAGTGGAGACGCCATCGGCTTCCGATAATGCCCGCAGCAATGCCAGACGGTCCGGGGTCTCAACTATTTTCGCCACTCCCTCGATGGTGGCAGGATCATCAAGGTCTCGACGAGTTGCGATTTCTGACAAAAGAAGGTGATTCAGTACCAGGAACTCGAGAGTTGCTCGGTCCTCAGAATCGAAACCCATTCGGCTCGCAATGCCTGTGGTGAGTTGCATGCCCACTTCGCTGTGATCGCCGGCGTAGGCCTTACCAATATCGTGCAGGAGGGCCGCAATCACCAACAGGTCAGGTCGTGGCGTGCGATGAGCTAGCGAGGCCGCTTCGGCGCTGCACTCCAAGAGGTGCCGGTCAACGGTGTAGTGATGAAACACATTGCGTTGTGGCAGACTCCGGCAAGGTTCCCACTCGGGAATCAGTGGAGTCCACAGCCCGAACTGGTCCAGGGTTTCAATCACTGGGATCGCGGCTGATCCTTGGCGGAGTAGGTCGACAAATAGCTTTCGAGCGCTGGCTGGCCATGGATCTGACAAGGCGGGAGCAAGCGCCAGCGCCTCAAGAGTACGGCCCTCGATTCGTGCCGAGTTCTGGGCTGCAGCGATGGCCACCTGCAGCACTGCAAGGGGGTCCGTGACGGGTACTGCATTCTCTGCGAGGCAGACTCGCGCATTGCGCAACACCAGAGAGTTGTCGAGTTGACGTTCCCTTCGGAAGCGATCCCGAAAAGGCCCGCCAAGGGACAGCTTGATCTCATGAAAGCACTCGTCCGTGGCCCAAGCAATGGTTCGTCCCGCTGCGGCAACCCGGGCCATGAGCAGGTCAGCGTCAGCATCACCGACTGCAGCAGCTACGGCATCTTGCTCCTGCATCAACAGTTGGTCCCCTGGGCGCGCAGTGCACCTGTGCAACTCAATTCGCACTGCTAGGAGTTCGTCGTAAGCGGGGGCCAAGGAGTCCAGTACGGACTCGTCGATATCGGCGCCCGCAGCTCGTGCCCAACTCAACGCGTGAACATCTCGCAGCCCACCGCGTCCCTCTTTGAGGTCGGGCTCCAAATCAAACGCGAGCTCTCCTGAGACGTTATGGCGCTCATCAACTGAGCTGCTCAGTTCGCTCAGCCAGCGCTTCCCGCGTTTACGCCAATTCACCTTGGCTTTCTCTGCGAGTTCAGCAGTAAGGGCTGCGTCACCGGCTATGTGTCGGGCCGAGAGCAGAGCAGTAGCAGTAACGAGGTCCTCGTTCGCTAAGGCAAGCGTGTCCTTTGTACTACGCACTGCATGGCCAAGCTTGAGCCCAGCATCCCAGATCGGATACCAGAGCGCGTCAGCGATCGCCGCTACCTGCTGCGCAGGAGCATCTCGAGCATGTAGGAGAAGCAGATCTAGGTCGGATTGAGGGGCGAGCTCGCAACGGCCTTGCCCACCGACGGCAACAAGAGCAACCCCACTCGCACCAGCTTCGCTTGCCTGAAAGATTTCGACCAGCCAGGACTCAATCAACTCGGTATAGGCGATACAAAAATCTCGCCCTTGAAGTTGACGGTCGTCCAAGAAGTCGCTTCGTTGCAGAGCGTAGGACATGTCTTCCTTAATCTACCGAACGCACTGCACCGAGGAGCAACCCTGTGGATTCCGGCGCTTGCCACCACACGGTGTGAAACAGACAGTTGAACAACCTGCCGCTCGCAAACTGCTCAGACTGCGTCGACTCCATGTTCACCAGTGCGGATTCGGACAAGGTCTTCAACATTGGTGACCCAAATCTTGCCATCGCCAATTTTGTCGGTCTTTGCTGAAGTTGAAATGACCTCAACGACCGCAGCGGCCTCGGAATCATCGACGATGATTTCAATCTTGACCTTTGGTAGAAAATCCACCTGGTACTCAGTGCCTCGATAGGTCTCGGTGTGGCCGCCTTGACGACCAAAACCGCGCACCTCGGTGACTGTCATACCCACTACCCCGGCTGCCTTCAAGCCATTCTTCACATCATCAAGTTTGAATGGCTTTAGTACTGCAGTGACCAACTTCATTGGGACACTTCCTTTCTCATATGGCCGAGGAATGTTTCCCGCAACCATGGTGACGTCCCCGACGAGTTGTCGGGATTCTGCATGGACAGCCGATGTGGACCGAGAATACTGGTTCGCACCGGTAGTTGGATTGGACTACTAGGTGAAGAACACTACGGGGAACGTGTTTCGGGCGTGTTTCATTCAGCTAGCCAGTGGGTTACGTCAGGCCACTAACTGTGACCTGTCAGGCCTATGACTGTGACCTACTGCCCGATAGATCTACAGTCCAGCCCCATGCCTGTTCGACATGACTGTCGTCACTACTCCAGTCGCTCTGTGACCCCAACTGAACTCGTTCAACGCTGCCGACTAGGGGCTGCCGCAGAGACCCCATTTGATTGCCCCGAGGATTGCCTGTTTTTTGAGAGGCGGCCGATCGATAGCAGCTGGACCCCCCCGCCCAAGAGCTAGCTGCTCAGGTGCTCAGTAGGTCGGCTGCGCGGCGAAAGAACTTGCTTCGCGGCAGAACCTCGGCCCCGAGAGCAAGTGCCCAGGCCATCGTTTCATCCTCTACGTGGGGAGCAAAACCAATCACTCGGCCTGAGGCGCTCACCACAACCTCAAGGACTTCGGCTACGCCAGGCCGAGAGAGGTCAACAAACACCAGGTCAGCACCAGCGGCAACGATCGGAAGTAGCGCAGCGGCTCCCACAAACTCAATCTGATGCTGGCCGAGTCGAGATCGGTCCATGAGGTCGGGAATAAGCGCAACCACCTTCATCGCTGACCCGCCTCTCGCCGACGAAGCAAATGAAGGTGAGCCTTAGCTGCACCCCACTCCAACCCTGGATCACGAAGCCGCTCATCAACATCACTAAACGATGCTGGAGCCAAGCCGTAGATGTCTTCGGGAAAGGCTCGCTGCTCAAACTCATCGCGCTGAACCTCGGGGACTCCCGCGGACTGCAGCACTTCGGTGGCATAGCCCGTCGAGGATCGGAGCAGCGACAGCGGGCTGCCCTGTTGTGCGTCTAGGTCTGTCTGCAGCAGCGCTCGCATCTTGGCGCTGAGTTCTGATCGGCACTGCTCACCGGCATCTTTGGAACGCGCAAGCTGGGACTGGTCAAGGCTCATACCTGCCGAGGCTGCTCGGTTCTTGACGCAGTTGCAGACCCAGTCGACCAGGACAGCGTCCACTGCTTCGGCTAACTGCGCCGAGTACTGAACAAACATCTGCTCCGCTGCAGCGAGCGGCGTGGACTCGTTAGCCTCCATCGTTAGCCCCCATCGTTGCCACCTGCGGGAGTTGCTGTCGACGGAGTTGCTGTCGAGGGAGTCGCTGTCGAGGGAGTCGCTGGCTTTTCGAGTGTCGCTGGCGGCTCAAGCTGCGTGGGCTGTGAGTCAACTGGGATGACAGGGGTGCCGACTCCGATCGAGTTGCGCAGTACTCCGGGAAGTGAATTCCCCGTGCAGGCCAATTCGACCATCTGGCCCAGAATTCGCACTTGAGGGTCGCAGGGCAAAAGTTCTGGGTCGGCAACTTGCAAGGAAGTTACTTGGCCGGCTGCGCGAAGTTGTGCAGAATCGATGATCAGGTCATTGCCTTGAAGAGAAAGCTCCGCAGGTTCGAGCGGCGAACCAAGGAGAAGTACCCCATCACGAATCTCGGCGGGAACACCCACGAGAGCGCCAATTTGGCTTGGGTCAATGAGTACTCGGACCGAGCCTGAGCCAAGTGAAGAGGCCACCACCTTGGCGGTGCGCAGCGATAGGTCGATCTGTAGGTCATTGAGGATGTAGTCGGCCTGGGCAACGGGGAGCGAGTAGAGCTTGGCGTTCTGCAGACCAATAGCAATGCGATCCACTCGGCCCGTGAAGATCGCCGGCAGGACGGTTGGCCGCCACCAAGATTCTCCAACGGTGACCTCTACCCCGCCAGCTACCCCAGCAGAGCGGAGTTGATCCTCGGCAATCTTCTCGGTGGCAAGGCGGCCACCGATCTCTACGCAGATTGCGACCACTACAACAAGCAGGGCCAACCCCATCAGCACCTTGCGGGCAGTCTTGGCCTTGGATTGTTTAGCCATGGACTGTGCTCACACACCGACCTCGTCGAGGACTACATCGGGAGACTCCACCATGCCCACATAGAAGGGTCCGAACTCGCCGTACTGAGTCGAGGCCTGGTCGTAACGCATTGTGTAGACCACCTCTTTGATCGTGTCTGGGGTATCGCCGAAGAGCGTTACGCCCCACTCATATTCATCGAGTCCGGTTGATCCAGTAATGAGTTGCACGAGTCGGCCAGCAAACTTTCGTCCGGAAGCTCCGTGTTCGTACATCAGTTCTTTACGCCGCTCAAAGCTCAGTTCGTACCAGTTGGCTCCGACGTTGCGTGTTTTTGACATGGGGTAGAAACAAAATGCGGGCTTACCTTCTGGCGGCAAGACCGGGTAGAGCCGAGCTTGTTGCATCTCTTCTGGAACCCCCGCTGCATACTCGGAAAGTTCAGTCAACGACACGTATGACTCGGTGAGATCCAACCCAGCTATCACCAGGTCTGTTTGTAAACGTCGAAGTCGCCACTGGTCGGTTGACAGCGCAAGCACTGCAACATCGGACTTGTGTCCGAGCATGGCTGCGGTGACAACTTGGTCACCCTGTTCTTGCGCAGCCGAAATTGCGGCGAGAACGGCATCTCGGTCGGTGCGCGAACTCACATGAAAGAACAAGTGCATCACGGCTAGGCCGACAGAGGGTGTTGCAGGCAGGGTCATGATCTCAGTCTGTCATGCGAGCAGTCAGCGGAACGAGCGCCGACATGAGCGTGAGGCATGGACCTAGTAGTCCATGCCTCCCATATCTGGTGAGGAGATGGTGCTGGAAACGGGTGCGTCGGTAATGACAGCCTCTGTAGTCAAGAACAGCGCTGCGATTGAGGCGGCGTTCTGGAGCGCCGAGCGGGTGACCTTGGCTGCGTCGATGATGCCGGCAGCTACTAGGTCCTCGTACTCGTTGGTGGCAGCGTTCAGGCCCTCGTTCGGGTTTTTGAGTGCGCGCACCTTGGACACGATCACGCCGCCCTCTAGGCCGGCATTTTCGGCAATCTGGGTGAGCGGAGCTTCGAGTGCCTTGGCCACAATCCGTGCACCAGTTGCTTCATCGCCGACCAATGTCTCGGCAAGTTCCTGAACGGCCTGCTGCGCACGCAACAAGGTCACTCCGCCGCCTGCGACTACGCCCTCTTCGATGGCTGCCTTGGTGGTGGACACTGCGTCCTCGATGCGGTGCTTCTTCTCTTTGAGTTCCACTTCAGTGGCCGCTCCAACCTTGAGCACTGCAACGCCGCCGGAAAGCTTGGCCAGACGCTCTTGCAGCTTTTCGGTGTCGTAGTCGGAATCGGTGTTGTCGATCTCGGCTTTGATCTGAGCGATCCGACCATCGATCTCGTCCTTGGATCCTGCACCGTTGATGATTGTCGTCTCATCTTTAGTGATGACAACACGATCGGCTTGGCCGAGTACATCGAGGTCGATCGAGTCCAGCTTCAGGCCGACCTCTTCAAGAATCACCTGGGCTCCAGTGAGCACGGCAATATCGGCAAGCATCGCTTTGCGTCGCTCGCCAAACCCGGGGGCCTTGACTGCAACCGAGGTAAAGGTGCCACGGATCTTGTTGACGACCAGAGTTGCGAGTGCTTCGCCGTCGACATCCTCGGCGACAATGACGAGTGACTTATTGGTCTGCATGACCTTTTCGAGCACTGGGACCAAGTCGCGGATGTTCGAGATTTTGGATCCGACTAGTAGCAGGTAGGGGCTTTCAAGGACTGCTTCTTGACGATCAACATCGGTGACGAAGTAGGGCGAGATATAGCCCTTGTCAAAGCGCATGCCCTCGGCAAACTCGAGCTCAATTCCAAAGGTATTGGACTCTTCAACGGTGATCACGCCGTCTTTGCCGACCTTGTCGATGGCATCGGCAATGGTGGCACCGATCGCAGGATCAGCTGAGGAAACGCCAGCTACTTGAGCAATCTGCTCTTTTGAATCAACCTCGATTGCTAGCTCATGAATCTTCTCGGTTGCGCAGGCCGTGGCCTTTTCGATGCCCTTCTTGATGCCCATTGGGTTGGCTCCGGCTGCAAGGTTTCGCAGGCCCTCACGCACCATTGACCAAGCCAGAACCGTGGCAGTTGTCGTGCCATCGCCCGCGACATCATCAGTCTTTTTTGCGACTTCTTTCACCAAGCTCGCCCCGATATTTTCATACGGGTCTTCGAGCTCGATCTCTTTAGCGATTGAAACACCATCGTTGGTGATGGTCGGTGCGCCCCATTTTTTGTCGAGCACAACGTTGCGACCCTTTGGGCCGAGGGTGACGCGCACTGCGTCAGCGAGCTGGTTCATTCCAGCTTCAAGCTTGCGGCGGGCTGAATCGTCAAATGAGATGTTCTTTGCCATGGGGGGTCCTCCGTAGGAACTGCATTCTTGGCACTCGATAGCAAAGAGTGCCAACGGATTTTAGCACTCATGCCCTCCGAGTGCTAACCGCCCTAGAAGAAGGCCAGGGCCTCTGAGATCCCGTAGACAAGGGCCAGCACAATGATCAAGGCGCCAAAGAGCAGTCGGATGGAGCGATCTGAGGAGCCGATCGTGATTCGAGCCCCAATTTGCGCACCTGGGATTACTCCAAGCATGAGCGGCAGGGCGAAAGCCCAGTCGACGTGGCCCAAGATGATGTGCGTGACCAAGGCCGGAATGCTGAAGATGGCCACTGCGACCAGGCTTGAGGCCACTGCCGACTTCATTGGGATCTTGAGGGGCCCAGTCAGCACCGGCACCATGATGATGCCGCCGCCAACGCCCAAAAGGCCGGCCACAAAGCCCGAGGCAGCACCCAGTGAGCCGATGACCGGCAGCGAATGCTTTGGTTCGGTATGTGGTTCGGTGTCTGGTTCGGTGTCTGGTTCGGGTTGGCCTGAGCCTCGCCCGCCACGCACTACCGATATTCCCGACCAGAACATCAAGAAGGCCGTCAATAACATCAGTATTCGGCCATCGATCAGGCTCGATGTCATGGCGCCGCCTACTGCAAAGACGGCTCCCGATATTCCCAGGCCAAGTGCGGCCCGCCAATCAACTAGGCCGGCTTTGGCATAGCGCCAGGTGCCCGAGATGGCTGCTGGCAGGATTGCTGGCACGGTCGACCCGACGGCCAGAATCGGAGTGGCTCCGAGAACTCGAATGGCTGGGGTAGTAACCACGGCGCCGCCAACTCCGAGTAGCGCCGAGAGAACCCCAGCACCAACCCCAACCAGAAAGGTCAGAAGGTAGACCCACCAATCAGGCCCACCAATCTGGCTCAACACGAACTGGCCCAACAAGAACTGGCCCAACAAGAACTAGCCCAACAAGAACTGGCCCAACGGGATGCTGTCGGCACGGTACCGGCCAGAGTGGGGGTGGTCACCCGAGAAGTCTGCCCGAGTTCCTAAACAGATACGACCAACAGGTACCACCAACAGATACCACGAACATGTACCACCAACATGTACCACCAACATGTACCAGCCATAGATACGACCTACCAACAGATACGACCAATCGCGACGACGAGCAGGACCGTGCCCCATTGACGGTCCTGCTCGCGTTGTTGCCGCCTGTTATGACGGTGGTGATATTGGTTATGGATGAGAGCTAGTTGTGGTTGTGGCTGTTAAGGGGGTGGTCTGGGTTGTTGTTTTTGGTGGCGTTGTGAGTTGAGGGTGTGGCCGTTGGGTGTGGTCCATGTGAAGTACTGCTCGGGGGTGATGGTCATGGTCCAGCCGTTTCGGTGGGTGACCATGTGGTGGTAGCGGCACAGTGATGCCAGGTTGGAAAGGTCTGTTGTTCCGCCGTTGTTCCAGTGTTCGACGTGGTGTGCGTCGGTCCATTGGGGTGGGTTGGTGCACCCGGGGAAC
>CAFBOG010000071.1_pt1 | contig 8861 bp, 6 predicted proteins | sample 7269381 | NCBI WGS metagenome assembly CAFBOG01 (sample SAMEA6814108, study PRJEB35770) | freshwater metagenome | biome: Freshwater; feature: Freshwater reservoir; material: water | place: Czech Republic | collected 2017-07-26 | depth 30m m
CGACCTGGCAGGTACCCCAGCCGCAGGTACATGTTCAATGCCCCGGGATCAACTCGAGTTCGGTCGCATCGAGAATGGCGAATGACTTGGTCGTACTGTGACCCGAATACGAATGCTTCGGCTGAACGCCACCAGTAGAGAGGCTTGATGCCAACGGGGTCCCTAGCTAGCACCAGCGTCTTGATCGCAGGCCGATACCAAGCAAGTGCGAACATGCCATTGAAACGTGGGAGCGCATCTGTGCCCCACTCGGCGAGTGATTGCAGCACAACCTCGGTATCAGAATCAGAGCGAAAGGTACGTCCAAGGGAGATGAGTTCGGTTCGAAGCTCACGGAAGTTGTAGACCTCGCCGTTGAACACCAAGACATCTTGGCCATCCTCGGTAACCATCGGCTGATGCCCGCGTTGGGAGAGGTCGATGATTGACAGTCTGCGAAAGCCGAGAGCGCAAGATTCTCCGTCATCCCAAGCTCCAGAATCATCTGGCCCTCGCCGCTGCATAAGTTCGCTGAGCGCAGCAACTTCAGCTATGTCTTCGGGGCTCAGCGCATCCCTGAGCAACATTCCCACGATTCCGCACATGTCAGGTCACGCCCTTCAGCGAACGTTCTGAGCGGCCCTCTGTCGGGGCCACCGCCACAAGTTCTTCGTTCCAACGGTCTACAACAGCCTCCCAAGAGAACTCAGTGGGAATGCGCTCGTGTCCTGCTAAGCCGAGCCGCTGCGCAGTAGCTGGGTTCTCGAGCAGTGAACTCACAGCTGCGCCGAGCGCTGCGGGCTCACCCACCGGCACGAGTAGCCCATCGACCCCATCAGAAATTACCGAAGCTATTGCAGCTATATCGGATGCAACAACGGGCCGCTTTGCCGCCCAGGCTTCTAGGATTACTAGGCCGAACGCCTCTTCGCGAGATGGCACCACGACAATTTCTGCCGCGGCAAGAATGACATCGCGATCGGCCTCGGCGAAGTCCTCGAGTACCTGGATTCGTTCGGCTGCCTCCTCGGGCAGCGAAGCAAGCGCTGCTTCTAACCCCGACCACCCAGTACGACTTCCGGCAAGTACGACCCTCAAGTCCGGATGGGCGGCGAGCAACTGCGGACAGGCTGCGAGGAGGGTGTCGATCCCCTTGTGTGCTGCCAGACGTCCAATAAAGAGAACAGTGGGTCCTTCAACGAGACCAAGCTGTGCTCGTGCAGTCGGTGGATCAATGAGCGACTCAGCACTCGAACAGCCGGGCGGTATCACTGCGCTTCTTGAAGACTCCACCCCATGATCAACCAGCCAAGCTTGCTCCGCCGTAGTCAGGGCAACGCATAGGTCGGCTCGCCGAAGCGCTTTCAACAGTGAGCCTTTCGGCACCCATTCCCCTAGGTGCAAAATGGGAAGCGCAACAAATGCCGCTCGTTTGCGGGGAGTGAACTTGGCGGCAGCGGGCACCGTCGTAAATGGCGCTGAAACGCCAATCACAACATCGGATCCCTGTGCTGCCCTACGAGCGCCCAGAGCAAGCTTTGCACCCCAAGGTCCGTAGGCCGTGACCGATGGAACAATCGGGCGACCGAATCTCGCACCGATACGGCGAAGAGCTCGGAGAAAGTCGTGGGTCCGATGTGATACTGGCAGACGCAACACCTCGACCCCTGCAATCACTTCGCGATCAATTGGGATCTTCCCTGGATTCTTGCCTGCTGGGGCGTACAGGGCGTCGGTTGTGACCACGGTTACTTGGTGGCCGTGGCGCTGAACAAGACCCTCGGCAATGCGTTGCACCAATTGTTGCGCGCCGCCAACTGAAGGTGCGTAGTTGATAGCAAGAAAGGTGATCTTCATCATGTGAGCCTAGGAGTGCGCCTTGAAGAAGCGTGGCTTGGTGAACTCAGCGAGAAACTGCTCTTCGAACGGCCTCTATGACCTGGTCCTGATCGGTGGGTTCCAAATAGGGATGCATTGGCAGACTGAGTACGGAAGTTGCAAGTGTCTCCGACACTTCAACTCCCCCGTCGCCGATAGGGAATCCCTGATACGCAGTCTGCTGATGAAGCGGCCGCGGGTAGTACACCGCCGTTGGCACGCCATCGGCTTGAAGTGCGGCAATCACGCCCGCCCGGTCATCAACTTGAATGGTGTACTGAGCCCAAGTCGAGCGAGCTCCGACCGGGGTAGTCGGCACAACCACAGCAGCAGCGAGCCCATCCGCATAGCGATCTGCAACTGCTTGGCGGGCCTGGATCTCGTCACCAAACACCGACAGTTTTTGCAACAAGATGGCCGCTTGGATCGTATCGAGCCGACCGTTTATACCGATGCGAACGTTGTCGTATTTCTCGGTCCCAGAACCGTGGACTCTGATGGACTTGAGTATCTCGACGTGGGCAGGGTCTGTTGCAATGATTGCCCCTCCGTCCCCGTAGCAACCCAAGGGCTTTGCAGGGAAGAACGAAGTGGTCGTCATCGAAGCCATCGAGCCAACCGAGGCACCGTTTCTCGCAGCGCCAAAACTTTGTGCGGCATCGGCAATCACCCACATCCCGAGCGGAGCAACTACCTCATCGATAGACGTGTAATCCGCTGGTAATCCGAACAGGTCGACTGGAATGACGCCGACGGGGCGCAGGCCGTTCGGCACGCTAGCTATGGCTTGAGCGAGTTTGGCAACATCAAGGTTGAACGTCTGTGCATCAACATCCACAAACACGGGGGTCGCCCCCAACAGAGCAACAGCCTCAGCTGTTGATGCAAATGTAAAGGTCGGCACGAACACTGCATCGCCCGGACCCACCCCATGCACCATGAGTGCCATCATCAGTGCGTCGGTTCCGCTTGCACAAGAGACCACATGTGCGGCACCGCAGAACTCGCCTAGGGCGGCTTCTAGTTCTGCGACCTCTGGTCCCATGATGTAGCGACCATGGTCAAGAACGCGAGTGATTGCTTGATCGATTCCTTCTCGTAGCCGCGCCTGTTGCGCAACAAGGTCAATGAACTGCATCTGAACTCCGTTATCCGATTTTTGCCGAGTTGGACTGCTCAGGGGTATCCACTAGCGATAACACGCCGTCTATCTCTTGGTATTTCTGGCCGGTTCTTGGACAGGTCAGATCTTCACCAAGACGTTCACCCTCATGGCTCATCCACCCAATCTGACGAGCCGGGGAACCAACAACTAATGCGTGCGCAGCAACATCGCTCGTCACCGTGGACCCCGCACCGATAAAGGCATACGCCCCAATCTCGGTTCCACACACGATGGTTGCATTGGCCCCAATGGTTGCACCGGTTCGAACCAGTGTGGTCATGAACTCGTCTTTGCGAGACACCTCGGCCCGAGGGTTATAGACATTGGTGAACACGCAGGAGGGACCGCAAAATACGCCGTCTTCAAGTGTGACCCCGGCGTACACACTGACGTTGTTTTGGATGCGGCAGCGATCACCTACGGTGACATCAGGGCCGACTACAACGTTCTGGCCAAGTGCGCAGTCCTCGCCCACAGAACTGCCCGAGAGCACATGGCTGAAATGCCAAACCTTGGTTCCCGCTCCGATCTGCACACCCTCGTCCACATAGGCGCTCTCGTGAACGAAGACCCCTGGGTGCACCTCGCTGCTGGTCTTGGCAGCCCTCGTGGCTGCGCCAACGACGGGCGCGTCCGCAGCAAGCGAAGCTTGCGCAGTTGCCAAGACATCAAGCACGCGAACACCCTCGTGTCCATCGGTGCGAGGGGTCTCTCCCGTACGAACACAGTGCAAGAAGTGTTCACATTCCAGTTTCAAAGGCTCAGACTCTGCGAGTGGTACAGCCACGGGTTCACCACGTACTGGTACAGGTGTGAGTCCATCCCAAGTCACGCCGTGTTCAAAGATGGTGAGTTTGGAATCCCAAGGAGCTAGGTCATCAAAGACCGCCATTGCATCCGAGCCCACTACTACTAGGCGTTGCTCCTTGAAGGGATGCAACCAAGAAACAAAAACATGTGCACGAGGACCACTCGGAAAGGTCATATGCGTAGTGGTGACGTCTGGAACATCCTCACTGAGAAATGTTGAGCCGACAGCTGACACATGATCTGGGCTTTCACCGGCCAGGGCCAACAGCATTGACAAATCATGCGGGGCGAAGCTCCAGAGGATGTTCTCTTCCCGCCGGAATCGGCCCAAGTTGAGGCGGTTGGAGTAGAGGTAGCGCAGCTCTCCGAGGGCGCCGTCGCTGACTAGTTGACGAACTGCCAAGAACGCTGGGTGGTACTGCAGCAGGTGACCAACCATGAGCGTCTGGTTGAGTTCATCGGCCCGAGCAACCACGCGCCTCGCATCATCAAGGTCAAGCGCCAGAGGCTTCTCAACAAACACATGCTTACCTGCGTCCAAAGCTTGCAGCGTGACAGCCGCGTGGTCTTTGGCCGGTGCAGCCACTACCACGGCGTCAATTTCTGGATCAGCCAGAATCTGCTCTAACGAGCCGTAGGGCACGGAATACTTTGCCGAGAGGGCCGCAGCGTTTTCGGCATCGGGATCTACGATCGCCACCAGAGCGCCAAGTTCGGAGAAGGTACGGACCAGGTTCTTACCCCAGTGGCCGCAGCCAATCACCGCAACTCTCGGATCGCGCATTATTGCTGTTGCCACTCGTGCCCCTATCGCAACTTACAGAATTCTCAAGTATACGTTGTCAGTCTTGAGTTCAACCCGAGGGCATTTTGCCGCGCCGCTACAACGACTTTTGCGTTCACCTGCCGGCCGCATCTGACACCGCCCGCAACCAGCGGGGAGCTATCACATCAACATCATGATGAGTCCGGACGAACTCATGCAACCGCTGCCCAAGGTCTTCAGCTAATGCCCTCGAGGCCAACACCTGCTCAACTGCGGCGACAAACCAGCGGACATCTTGGCGGCTTCCAACAAGTCCTCGCCCGTCAGCGAGCAGATCAGGAAGTCCACCCGTGGGCATGGCAACGACTGCTCGGCGATACAAGCCAGCCTCAAGGGCCACCAACGGAAGGGGGTCCTCACGACTCGGCAGAACAAAGACTGCAGCATGCGAGAGCAACTTCCATGGGTCAGCAGATTCTGGAATCCAATTCACTAGATCTGTTCGACCAACCGCACTGGCATCTGCTCCGGTAGGGCGACCGCCCACCCACCCCACCTGAGCAGGGCTGCTCACTCGCTGAAGCGCATGCGCAACTGCCGCGAGCCGGTCGGTTCCCTTGCGCCAACCTGGGGTGCCAGCTCCTAAAACCCACTGGACTGAATCAGTTTCGGGAGCACTGCTCTCGGCCTCATTGCTCTCGGGCAGATTGGCACCGGGCAGTCGCACGCACCCAGGCACCATCAGGATCTTCGCTGAGTTGGCACCGCGGTTGCGGGCAAGCTCAGCCACTGGCGCACTGACCACCATCACCTGCTGCACCCGCTGAAAAGCCGCAGCTTGCTCTGGCCTAGGAATGCAGCGGTCAAGCGCTGTTTCGAGTTCATGAAGATGGAGCACCACCGGCAGCTTGCTGCTCACTACTTGCGTTACTGGCCAAGCTCCGGCACCGTGCACCAGAAGCACATCGGGCTTCGGTCGTCGAGCCAACTTGGCTCTCCAAGCGCTGTGTCGAACGACTTCGCCAGCGCGACCCATACCGAGAGTGATCAAACCCAGAGATGCAGCAGAGGAAGCGGACCGGCGATCGCTGGGCTCAAGGACGGTCACAGAGGCACACAAACTCTGCAACTCGCGCAATAGAGGGCCGCCATACATGGCTACAAGATGCACAACCTCTCGCTGCCGAGCAGGGCTGGCTTGTAACAAGCGCGCAAGCAGAACTGGAACCCCCGTCCGAGACAAATCATGAACAGCAATCCAGATCACTGGGTCCTGAGCTGTGGGTTCTGATGCGCTCATCCCTTCACTACCTGCCAGAGTGCGGGGGCAATGTGCTCAACCAAGTGGGTGGTGTTGACCCACTCAGCGAGTTGAGTACCGATCAGTTCCCGGTCCCTGGGATTGTCCAAAAGGCTAGCCACTGCTGCACTCATGCCAAGGGTGTCACCAATCGGAAGCAGCAACTCTGCCTGCCCAACGGCGCGTAGCATGTCGATCACTCCACCGGATTCAAAGCTCACAACGGCCTTTCCTGCAGCACCCGCCTCTAAGACCGACAAAGGGTAGGGATCCTCAATCGCTGTAGAAACCACCAGATCAGCTGCCGCGATATAGCTAGCCGAATCTTCGCGACTCTCGAGCAACACAACGCAGTCCTGCAGACCCGATGCAGCGATGCTGTGTTCCATTTCAAGCCACACCGAACTGCCCCGCTCACCACCCAACCAGACACCAACAGGCAAGCTTGGATGAGCAACCAGTGTCGCCATTAAGTCCACAAAGCGCTCAGGACCCTTTCTGTGGTTCATGGCACCCACGTTCAAGATTACGGGTCGATTCGCCTCACCAACCATGCGCTGCAGCGCCATAGAGACAGCCCGACTCGAGGGGCGTGGAGCCTCGATGAACTCCTCGATCACCGTGACTCGCCCGGAGGAGATACCAAGGCGATCTACCAACATCTCAGCTACGGCCTCGCTGGCTGCTGCGAATCGGTCCACGGAGCTCAGCAGTCGCTCTCGAACAGGGGGTGAGGCAGGAAGGACCCGCTCCGCGACCCCGTCGAGTTCATGAACATGACATACCAACTCTGATGGCTTGCCGTTCTGCCCTGACCTCGCTGCAAGCAATCTGGCGGTACTGAGCGAGGCCAGTGTGTTTGCCATGACAATCTCGGATTTAGCGATGCCCCGCAGGCCGATTCCTTGAATCGCACTCGGCACCGCAATGGGATGGCCAAGAGAGTTCATCACGGCCCTCAGCTGCTCGCTGCGGCGCACTAGGCGCGATGTCAGCACATGTGTTGGGGCCACCCTTTGGTACTCGCTCAGGAGCGGGCCGGCAGCTAGCAGCGCTAGTTCTACCCCTTGAATTCCCTCAGATTGCAGCCAGCGAAGAAAGGAATACAACATGACAGGCGCGCCTGTTCTACTGGCATCGTGACCCACGAACGTGACGGTGGGTCCCGCACTCACCCGATTCACAAATGAGTCAATCAGTAGATGGCGCACTCAGCGAGTGCGCCTTGATCTGATCTGACTCGTCAGCAACTCGGCTTCCGTAGGAGTAAGCCAACTTGCCGCCGAGCCAGCCTCCGATCAGCATGATCCCCACGCCCACAACGCTCAGGGCAAGCGCAATTTTTGGGGTTCCGTAGAGGTAATAATTCGAATCGGCACGACGCACAAAGAAGCCCACCACGAAGCAGATCAACACCACGTCCATCAAGATCATGTGACGTGTCGCAACTGCGTGCGCCCTTGTTCCCTTCGTCAGTCTGCGGTAGTCAACGAACCCAAACAAAGAAGCAACCAGGCCGCCAACGATACCAATCAGAGACAGCCATACTGCCGGCCGGCCATAGGCTCGGCCTTCTATCAATACAGAAGCAATGTCGAACGCAAGCGTTGCAACAAAAGCTCCAATTGGGATGGTGACCAACATGGGGTGGATCGGATGTCCATATGGTCCTGCGGCCGCCATGCTGGGCCGGTGCGCCGCACGCATGGAACGCTCAGCCTGCTCAGCAGATTGCTCGGACTGCTCGGACTGCTCGGACTGCTCGGGACTCGAGTCTTCAGCAATCGCGGCTGCCCGCCCGGCGGCTTGCTCCGATTTCTCTTCAGGCTGCTCAGATTCCTCAGGCACGTCATTCTCCATGATTCCCCCATTGCACTGCCGTCGGTGTGGCTTGGTACGTGTTAATTGTTGCCGATCCTGCGTCCGAGATGAGCGATACAACGGAGTTTAACCACGGACTGCTCATAACCTTCTGCAGAATTCAGGAGCCTGAATTCGCATCTGCTCACAAAAATCCACCTCTGGCCGATGCGATGAGTTCGGCCCCAGCGCCTGTAGCCTTGCCCCTAATGGGGATCGATCTGACATGAAGGTAGTAGTTACCGGCGGCGCAGGATTTATTGGTGCAAACCTCTGCAGGGCACTCGTTCAAGCTGAGGAAGTCACCGAGGTTCTTGTCCTTGACGACGTCTCGACAGGATTTTGGTCAAACCTAGATGGGGTGCCCGTAGATCGCGTCGAGGCCAGCATCTTGGACGTTGCGGCGCTGCAGGACTGCGTAAACGGCGCTGATTCCGTGGTGCACCTGGCCGCCCGACCATCGGTACCTCGCTCCATTGCACAACCAGTTCCCTCGCATGAGGCGAACGCCACCGGCACCATGAACGTGCTTGAGGCTGCCCGTCATGCCGGCAACTGCCAAGTGATTGTTTCTTCCTCATCTTCGGTGTACGGCGCAAACCCAATTCTGCCCAAGCACGAGGATTTAGCTGCGCGACCAATGAGCCCATACGCGGCATCAAAGCTGGCTGCGGAGTCGTACACGCTCGCTTGGCAGCACAGCTACGAGATGCCCACCTTGGCCTTTCGATTCTTTAACGTGTTCGGCCCACTCCAGGCAGCTGGCCATGCCTACGCCGCAGTGGTCCCTGCATTCGTTTCCGCTGCACTTGCCGGCGAACCGTTAGTAGTTCACGGCGATGGCACGCAGTCCCGAGACTTCACTTTTGTCGACACCGTTTGCAGCGTGTTGACCGATGCTGTCTTGCGACGGGTCTCAAGTCCCGAGCCAACAAACCTGGCATTTGGAACGCGAACCACGCTGCTAGAAGTGATTACGCTGCTCGAGGAACTACTCGAGCGTCCGCTAGCAGTGCAGTTCACCGAGACACGCGCAGGCGACGTGCCACATTCCCAAGCTGCCAACGATCGCCTGCGAGCGCTCTTCCCAGACCTTCAGCCAG
>CAFBOG010000073.1_pt1 | contig 8616 bp, 7 predicted proteins | sample 7269381 | NCBI WGS metagenome assembly CAFBOG01 (sample SAMEA6814108, study PRJEB35770) | freshwater metagenome | biome: Freshwater; feature: Freshwater reservoir; material: water | place: Czech Republic | collected 2017-07-26 | depth 30m m
CCCATGGCACAGGCGAACACCGCTAGGTGTTCGGGCCGAAGGTGAGGTGCTCCGAGAGCAGACTGCTGCTCGGCTATGTAGGCCACAATCTCGGCGACTTGCTCGGAGGTGTACCCGAGGCGGCGCAGCGCCCGCGGAACTGTCTGATTAACAATTTGCAGGGTGCCACCGCCAACAAGCTTCTTGAATTTCACCAGGCCAAGATCAGGCTCAATCCCCGTTGTGTCGGCATCCATCATGAAACTGATCGTTCCAGTTGGTGCAGCAACGCTGAGTTCGGCATTGCGACTTCCGACTAGCTGCACCCGCTCGAGCGCCTCGGACCAAACCTGGACGACTCGATCGTTCAGCTCGGGTTGTACATCCACCGAGCCGATGTGAGTTGCCGCTCCTAGATGCATCCGGTACACGCCAATCCAACCTGCAGCATCAGCGGCAAAAAGCGGTGCGGGGCCAAGCGACTGAGCCAGCTCAGTGGAACGGATTGCAGCAGTTCCCGTCAGAAGCGCAGTAATTGATGCCGCCCAAGCTCGCCCCTGTTCGGAGTCATATGGGTAGCCCAGGGCCATGAGGCTTGCGCCAAGGTTGGTATAGCCAATTCCGATGTCACGCGACTGTGCGGTCATCTCTGCAATTGATTCCGTCGGGTAGTCCGAGGCTCCCACCAGAATGTCTTGTGCGGTCACCACAATCCGAACGCTCCGCTCGAAGGCCTCTATGTCGAAACTGCCCTCTTCGTTCAGGAATCGCAAGAGGTTGAGTGAGGCCAAGTTGCATGCACTATTGGGCAGTCGTAGGTGCTCCGAGCATGGGTTACTCGCCATAATCTCGCCAGCATTCGGCGTGGTGTTCCACCGGTTGATCGTGCTTCCGAACTGCACTCCCGGGTCGGCGCATTCCCAAGCCGCCTGAGCGATGTGACGCATGAGTTCTTGCGCAGGTACTCGCTCAACGACTTCGTTGGTGGACCGTGCGACTAGATCGAACTCTTCGCCAGCGATAACAGCCTGCATGAATTCGTCGCTGAGCCGGACAGAGTTGTTCGCATTTTGGTATTGCAACGAGATGGAGTCTTTGCCGTCTAGATCCATATCGAAGCCAGCATCTCTGAGCACCCGTGCCTTGCGCTCTTCTCTGGCCTTGCACCAGATGAACTCTTCGATATCTGGGTGATCGATATCTAAAATCACCATCTTGGCTGCGCGACGGGTGGTTCCCCCGCTCTTGATCGTTCCTGCTGAGGAATCCGCGCCACGCATAAAGCTGACTGGCCCCGAGGCAGTTCCGCCGCCGCTGAGATGCTCTCGAGAGGAGCGCAGTTTTGACAGGTTTGCACCTGCGCCGGACCCGCCTTTAAAGATGACGCCCTCTTCGGAATACCAGTTCAGAATGGAACGGAGGTTGTCTTCAACATCAAGAATGAAACATGCCGAGGCTTGTTGGGCCACTCCGGCAACACCGATGTTGAACCAGACAGGCGAGTTAAACGAGAGCATCTGATGCGCCAATAGGTACCGAAGTTCTTGGGCAAAGCAATCGGACTCTTCTTCGTCCGCAAAGTACCCGTCTCGCTCACCCCAGGTAGTGAGCGCTCCTACCACGCGGTCAATAACTTGCTGAAGGGAGTCCTCTCTATCTGGCGATCCCAAGAGCCCTCGAAAGTATTTCTGGGCAACGATATTTGATGCCGTTGCAGACCAACCCTCGGGGAACTCAACACCAAGTTGCTCAAATGCCACGGACCCATCCCGATAGTCGGTGAGCCGAGCATCCCTTCGTTGCCAGATCAGATCGGCATACGGGGATCGACCTGGCACCGTGAAGTGTCGCCGCAGTCGAGCGGGAGGCCCTGATGGAGAAGGGGCAGGCTGGCTTGAGTCAGAAGTAACAGACACTTGGATCGCCTTTGTAGGAGGGAGGAACAGAACTGCTGTTCACGCAGGTGCCGGTGAGTGGTTGGGCGGGCATAGACGACCGGGCGAAGACCAGCCGGTTGATCGAGACACTCAGATGAATGACTCGCCTTCCGACCCCCAGGAGACGCAGCCCTGCACACGCAGTGCTACGCCAGCCACCATTCCGATCGTCCATGCCACAACCTACGGGAAGCAACTTAGTAAGGACTGCCTGTGGGACAAAAGGGGATAACCATGTGAATTTCCGGAAAACTTCTCCACAACCCTTGGGGAAAACTGTGTATAGACGAGAATTCGCTACTCTCGGCCTGTGAAACAACTCTTCGAAGAAGACGGAGCAACTTCTGCGGTCGCCGCCGTGTTGGACCGTTCTAACAGGCAAGCACCATCCGGACGTCCTTGGGTGATGGCAAATATGGTGTCCAGCGCTGACGGTGCGTATGCAATTTCGGGAGTCTCTCGAGCGCTGAGCAGTCCCGAGGACCGAGAGATTTTTCATGCTCTTCGCGCTTCGGCCGACGCAGTACTCGTTGCAGCCGGAACTGCACGAGCCGAGCGTTACCGCCGCCCCACTGCAATGGCTGACTTTGCAGATCAACGAAGGGTGTTCACCCCTACCCCGGCACCTCGCCTTGTTGTGGTGAGCCGGTCCCTGAGGCTGGCCGAGGACCAACCATTTTTGTCTGGAGAGGGTGTGGAACCGCTGCTGTTGCATCCAGCGGATGCTGACACCTCTGGTGTTCCGGCGGGGGTTGAACTTCGGGGGCTTGGCTCTGGAGGTGTGGACCTGGAGGCCGCAATGCGTTCGCTCTATGCCGACGGAGTCCGCATAGTTCTGTGCGAGGGTGGGCCGACACTGCTTGGCCAGTTGCATGAACTCGACCTGATCGATGAGCTGTTTCTGAGCCTGGCACCGATTTTGGCTTCTGGGACCCAGGTGGGAATACTCGGTGGGGGCACAGAAACAATTCGGCAGCTCAGCCTGCATCGGGTCTGGGAAGCCAACGGCTTTTTGTTCCTGAATTACCGCCGCGACCGGCAAGCACAACCTGCCAGCCCAGAGCAACCTGCCAGCCCAGAGCAACCTGCCAGCTGAGTCAGAGTCCAGCTGGAGTGGCAGCGGAACTACTGTCGGCCGGTCCCTCTTGGCCAAGCAGTTGGATCTCCCGCTCAAAGTCCTCGGGATCCTCGAAAGATTTGTAGACGCTTGCGAAGCGGACGGCGGCAACAGGGTCGAGGCGACGAAGTTCCTCCAGGACCAGCTCGCCGACCTGCGCTGCTTCCACCTCTCCGCGAGTCGTTGAAATGCGGTCCTCGACTTGGGCTGAGAGCGCCGAGATTGCCGATTCTTCAACAGGACGACCTTTGCAGGCTGAGCGAACCCCAGACTCAATCTTGCTTCGATCAAATGGAGTGCGCCGACCGTCACGCTTAACGACAACGGCGAGAACCTCTTCGACTCGTTCAAAGGTCGTGAATCTCTCAGAGCATTGTTCACATTGCCTACGACGTCGGATCGAAGTTCCATCGTCAGCGGCGCGAGAATCGACCACTCGATCCTCAAGGGCTCCACAGGCGGGACATTGCATTTCTGGAACGCTACCGTTCCGGCAGGAATCACGCATGTTGAGTTGGCAAGCAAACCAAGCGCCATCTCAGTTACGTCAGGAGTTGCTACTCGCTGGCAGCCGGAGTGTTTGACCTACACGAAGAGGTGCGTCGGAAGAGAACCCGTCGATGCCTGCGTTGAGTTCCAGAATTTGATCCACTACATCGCGAGGGTCTTCCTGAGGGGAGACACGCTCTGCGAGTGTCCAAAGAGAATCGCCGGACTGCACAAAGTACGGGACAGAACTATCGATTAGGGAGGCTGCACCGCCCTGGATAACACCGCCCTGAGTTGCGGATGTACTCATGGACTGCTCACTAGTGGCCGCACTGAATCCCGAGCGAAGGAGCAACCCTGCACCAAGAACTGCTGTGCTCAGAACAACTAGGACCAGAGCCCGTCGCAGAAGAAATACTTGCCGGCGCTGCTGAGCTACTGCTGACTTGCCGCCATGGATAACTCGCAGCTGCGGCGAGTTCGCCCGGGATGCGTTCCTGCGGGGACCGAACCCTGCAAGTGCCAAGTCGTGAGCCGAGAGTTGCTCAGCGAGTCCCTCGCCAGTTCGGATGTCGATGATTGCTGCCATGTGAACAGTCTCCTGATGGGGTGTGACACTGAAGCTCGTTGAACCACTACTGCGAACGAATGTTCGATAACTAGAATGCACGAACAACTGTTCGGTGTCAACAGTAAAATCGAACGAGTGTTCCGCAGGTTGTCTTGGCATGCTGCTAGTGTGTCCAAACACACGTTCGAACTATTTGGGAGCCAACATGAGCAGCACCGCACTCACCCCCCGCCAACAAGAGATTCTGGTATTCATCGAAAAGACCGTCGGAGATCGCGGGTACCCCCCATCAGTACGAGAGATTGGGGAGGCCGTCGGACTTGCCTCACCTTCAACCGTTCACAGTCACCTACACACCTTGCAAAGACTTGGATACCTTCGCAGGGACCCAACAAAGCCGCGAGCTATTGAAGTAACAGCCGACACCGCTAGCGGGACCACTGCGGAACGGCGCCCCACACGCCATGTTCCCCTAGTAGGAGATGTTGCTGCCGGTGTAGGCGTCCTAGCTCAAGAGCGTGTTGAAGAGATGATGCCTCTGCCTGCGGATTTCACTGGGGACGGAGAGCTATTCATGCTGCGGGTTCGGGGCGACTCGATGATTGACGCTGGAATACTCGACGGCGATTTCATTGTTGCCAAGGTTCAGCCCGAGGTTGCAAATGGGGACATCGTCGTTGCAGGCATCCCCGGAGAAGAAGCCACGGTTAAGACATTTAAACGTCAGGGCTCTCGGGTGGTGTTGCACCCGTCAAATCCCACCATGGAACCAATGACCTTTGAGCAGTCAGAGGTTGTTATCTACGGAAAAGTCGTCACAGTCATTCGCAAAATCTGAACTGCAGCCTTGACCCTGCTGACCGGACTTGCACCCAACTAGTTGGTATCTTGCACAGAACTAGTTGGCATGTAGTGCAGCGTTCAGCCCCTCGGCCCAGGCTCCCGATCTTGGTAAGACCTCGACTGCTCCCGAGACTGAGTTGCGGCGGAATAACAGGTCATTACTTCCGCTGAGTTGGCTGGCTTTTACTCGGGTTCCGTCGGGCAGCTGAACGACTGTTCCCGCTGTGACGTAGAGCCCCGCCTCAACTACGCAACGGTCGCCCAGGGAAATCCCGATTCCCGCATTGGCACCAAGCAGACATTCCTCTCCGATGGAGATGACCTCTTTGCCTCCTCCCGAGAGCACACCCATTATGGATGCGCTGCCGCCGATGTCGGAATTAGCACCGACCACAACCCCTGCAGAGATTCGCCCTTCAACCATCGCTGGCCCCAGAGTCCCAGCGTTGAAGTTCACAAATCCCTCGTGCATCACGGTGGTGCCCTCGGCTAGGTGTGCGCCAAGTCGCACCCTGTCGGCGTCAGCAATCCGTACTCCAGCTGGAATGAGATAGTCCACGAGTCGGGGGAACTTATCTACCCCAAATACCGTGCATGGTTGCGCCGATGCCATCAGCCGTGAGCGCACCTGATCGAAGGAGGCAACATCGCAGGGACCCAGAGAAGTCCATACAACGTTCGAGAGCAGACCAAAGATGCCATCGAGGTTTGCACCGTGAGGTTGCACTTTGCAGCCTGAAAGCAAGTGCAGTCGCAGATATACATCGGATGCGCCTACGGGTGGTTCGGCAAGATCTGCAATAAATGTCACCACTGCCTTTCGCTGAACCGGAAGCAGCGGAACTTGATTGCGTTGAGCATGATCAGGGGTTGCATGGCTGATTCCAGCTAGCGCAGCGAGAACACCCACATTGGGATGCGTCTGGCCGTCATCGACCATAGGAGCAAACCTATGCATAAGCTCGCGGAGCAGATCCTCGTCGAGTTCATAGGTAGCCGAGCCATCAACGTGGCCGAGGACGTCAGCGAGGATCGCAGCTGAGCCGAAGTTTTCGTTGAGCGAGTAGGCGCCAAACCACGTATCTAGTACTGAACCATCTACATCTGCGATATTCGCTATACCGATCCCAAAGGCTGCAGGCTCGACATAGCCCTCGCGAGCTCTCAACCTTGCAGCCATGGCTGCGAACTGCTCGGGAGTAGTTGGACGCAGATCGTTACTCACAGATTTCTCCTTGGGATTGGGACTCGTAGTTGGCGGGCTTGGTGCCGAGATAGGTGTACATACTCGCTAGCGAAAACACTTCTGGGCTGGAATTCTGACAGCCTAGGAAATCTTGCAGCCTAGGAAATCACGGACCAAACCGCAGCAGGTCATCAAGTGCTGCAAAGGTGCGTGCCAAGCTCTCACCGAACAGATGCTCTTGTGCAGTGTGCGCCAAGGCCGAGTCTCCGGGGCCGAAGTTGACCGCTGGCACTCCGCGATCCGCAAAGCGAGCAACGTCTGTCCAACCGAGCTTGCCAAGGACACCAAGATCGTGGCGTTCAATCAACGCTGCAATGCACGGGTGATCGACGGCAGGGTACGCAGCGGGTGACAGATCAAGCAGTTCGACCTGGTCCCCATCTTGAAGGAAGGGCTCGAGAAGATTACGAACATGTTGCTCTGCCTGATCGGAGGATCGGTCAGGCGCGAATCGGTGAGCGAGTTCAATCTGCACCTCGTCTGGAACCACATTGCCTGCAACCCCACCGTTTACCCGAACGACCTGAAGTGCCTCATGGAAGTGGCACCCAAGCAGCACTGGTTGACGCGGGACATACTGCTCAATCGCTGTGAGCAGGCCAGCGAGGCGGTGAATTGCGTTACTGCCCATCCATGCACGCGCAGTATGAGCACGCTTTCCGCAAAGGACCACAGAGAACCTCATGGTTCCTTGGCAGCCAGCCTCGATTTGCCCGTCAGTTGGTTCGCCGAGCAGCGCGACATCGCCCTCTAGAAGGTCGGGCCGCAACTGAAACAACTCCTCCAGACCACTGTGCTCCGAGGCAACTTCCTCTCTGGCGTAGAACACATAGGTCACATCAACTGCTGGCTGTTGGTGCTGCTGTGCAAGTTGCAACATGACAGCGAGCCCACCCTTCATATCGGCTGACCCAAGGCCCCACAGCCGATCACCCTCTAGGCGTGGCTGAGCATTTCCGTTTGCGGGCACCGTATCTGTATGGCCGGCAAGAATCACACGAACAGGGCGACCCAGTTGGGTCCGTGCCACAAGATTGTCGCCAACTCGAGTGAGCTCAAGGTGCTGATGAGCGGCCAGTTCATTCTGGATCAACTCGGTGATCTGTGCCTCAAAGAAACTCTCTGAAGGGACTGCAACTAGCTCTGCTGAACACTGCAGCAAATCATCAACTGTCAGTGGGGCAGAAACGGCGTCGGAACTCACGCCATAGTTTTACACGGTGCGGGGCAGGTTTCGGCTAGCACTCAAGAATCCCGGCCACAGTCCAGATCACTGCAATTCGCCTGGGGCAGGCGGAGTAGGCGGCATTGGAGGCGGGCCAGGCGTGGGCAAAACCGGAGTATCTGGCATCCAAGGAGTGGGCGCGTCGATCCTTGGGGCTTCAACCGCACCCGGCAGCGGTGGCGCCATCTGTGGAGCAGTGGCTACCGCACCACCGACTGCTGCGGGGGGCTGCGGAGGCGGGCCTGCCGCCGGGCCAGCCTGACGCTTCTTCCACCGGGAGCGCTTGACAAGGCCAACGATCAAAAAGATCAGGCCGAGGAATGTCAGAAAGAAGCCGCTTAAGAGCCCGGTTACGCCGACGCCGAGCTTTCCAAAACCTGGGAAGGAAGCAACGGCGTACTGCCCTTCGCTGAACTCACTCCCTTTGCACACAACCTGGTACGAAGAACCGGGGTTGGTATCGAATGAGTACACAAACGTGAAGGTGTCTGAACCTGAACTGATCTCGCCGGTGCTACCAGTTGATGGCTCGGCAAATGAGACCTTGCTGCCGTTTTCATCCTCACCTTCACAGACAACATCTGCAGAGGTTGAGAGCACGACTCCGGTTGAGGATGCAGCGTCCAAGCTGGTCGTCTCGCCAAGAGCCACTGTGGATGCACCAGTGAGAATGTCTGCGAACGAGGCACCAAAGCTGACGCAGCTCAGGCCACCCACGCCACAACTCGACAGCGCAAGCAGAAGTAAAACGATTCCCGTAATGAGCGCACCCTTTGGTGGTCGGTCCGTCGCAGGAGTTGGAGGTGCCGCAGATGCGCCAGCTTGAGACATGTTGGTTCCTTCCATCAGTGGATCTAGACCTGCTAGACCGCAAACCAATTCCTTAGTCTGTCATCCCCTTGCCCTCTTCATGCCGAATAACGAGCGAGAAGAGTCGAAAGACCCTGTCAGAGGTTCTGAGCTCTCCGTTCGAGTTCTGCTATCTGATCCTCATCTTGCACAACAGCGACCCGGATGAAACCAGCGGCAGTAGACCCGTAGAACTCCCCCGGGCTGACCAACACACCTAGTTCTGTCGCAAGTCGCTCCGCTAGGCCCCATGCATCGCCATTTGTTGCGGGCACCCACAGGTAGAAAGCTCCGGCCGGCAACGGCGCATGCAAACCAATGGAGTTGAGCAGATCGGAGACTCGACCCAGCCGAGACCAG
>CAFBOG010000075.1_pt1 | contig 8563 bp, 7 predicted proteins | sample 7269381 | NCBI WGS metagenome assembly CAFBOG01 (sample SAMEA6814108, study PRJEB35770) | freshwater metagenome | biome: Freshwater; feature: Freshwater reservoir; material: water | place: Czech Republic | collected 2017-07-26 | depth 30m m
GTGCCTACCACGACGGTCGCTGGCACGTGGATCCTCTCGGTTAGGCCCCAAATCGGGCACGCTTTAGGTTACCCGCTGGCTCCGGTCGGTTGAAATGATGAGGGATAGAGCCGAAACCGAACTGATTGGGGCTACCTTCAAATGATGCGCAGTTCGCCACTCCTTCCGTTACTACGCGCCGACTGGGCCGCCAACAAGGCAAATCCAAAGGGTCTGGTGGTCACTACAGCGTTTCGCATTGCGCACCACGTACGTGGAACTGGCCGACCACCTGTGTGGTCATTGCCCATCATCGTGTTGTATCGACTGCTCGTTGACTGGATTCTTGGCATAGAGATTCCACCTAGCGTGCAGGCTGGACCTGGCCTGTGCATCTGGCACGGAACGGGGTTGGTTCTGCACAAGGATGTGCAACTGGGATGCAATGTGACGCTGCGTCATGGTGTCACGATCGGCACGTTGGGCGAGGAGGAACTCAGTTCCGCTCCAATCCTCGGAGATTCTGTGAGCGTAGGAGCAGGTGCAATTATTTTGGGTCCGTATCAGATTGGCGATGCCGCGATTATTGGCGCCGGTGCAGTGGTCGTGACTGATGTCCCCGCCGGCGCAACTGTGGTCGGTAATCCAGGCAGAATCCTGCCGAATAAAGACAGTTCCAAGAAATGACCGAGTCGGCCCAACCCGTATTTACCGGCATACGCGTGATCGTCGTGGCTCATGGGCCACCTCTGAAGGGCGGAATCGCAACCGTGGCTCTCGACTTGGTTGAGGACCCAGGGTTGAACGCCGAGTTTGAGATGGTGTTTCAGAACACAGCCCAAAACGATAGCCAGCGCGGCAAGTTCGCAGTCGAAAATCTCAAACGCGCCGCAGCGGATGCTTGGAACACTTTTCGCTTAGCCCGCAAAGGCAGTGTGGTTCACTCGCATGCTGTTCAAGACCCATGGCTCGTTGCATGGAGGCAGGTATCTATTGCGCTCGCTGCTCGTATGCGCGGTGCTCGTGTGCTGTTACACAATCACAATCAGGCCCCGTATATGGAGCTTCCCGGTGAGTACAAGGTCAGCCGACTCAACCGCTGGGCGTTTGCGCTCCTAGACAAGCTTGTTCAGGCGAACATCTTGATCGCTCCCGCGGGCGAGCCAAATATTCGCAAGTACATGCCAACCGTCGCACTACCAGTCATTGCAAATTCTGTGGTGGTCGAAACTGTTCCTCAGAGCAGCGCTGTTCATGATCCGCCTGTGATTCTCTTTATCGGGGAACTACTCGAACGTAAAGGCATCGTCATCCTTCTTGATGCCCTCGATCAACTCGATTCGCAGGGAGTTGCGAACTACGAACTGCGGATTCTTGGCGATAACCGCCCAGGGCTAGATCCGCTGAAGGATCAGATGGTGAACGAGATCACGGCCCGGGGCCGCGGCGACACCATGACGGGGCCGGTCTCACGTACCGAGGTCTACCGACATTTGTCCGAGGCAGATCTGTATGTCTTTCCCACCTTTACTGAGGGGCAACCCTTTACGGTGATCGAGGCGCTTGCTGCCGGAGTGCCCATTGTTGCAAGCAATATTCAAGCCATCTCCAACATGATTACCGAGGGGGTTCATGGCCGCATGATCGCTCTAGATGACACTCCAGGATTTGCAGAGGCCATCTCTGAGTTGCTCGCTGACCCTGAGCGCCGCTCGCAGATCTCGCAGGCAAATCGAACCCTGGCTCTGCAGCGCTTTGACCGGGCAGTGTTCCGAGAGCGAATCGCCGAGTTGTACCGCGAGCACGGCCGCGCTGCTCAGTAAGGCAGAGCAGCGCTCTAGGTCAGTTCAAGTTCATGACTTGAGGGCAAAGCTGCCGTCCTCAACCTCAAGGGTCACCCGATTCCCTTCCGCAACGGAACCGTCAAGGATTGCCATAGCAAGACGGTCCCCTACTTGCTTTTGAATCAGTCGCTTCAGCGGGCGAGCACCAAATGCAGAGTCGTAGCCGTCATGGGCAAGCTTGGCTATTGCCGCTGGAGTCACTTCCAAGGTGATACGTCGTTCTTCGAGCCTGTTGCGAAGCAGCGCCAGTTGAATCTCCACGATGGGTTCAAGGTCCGACTCCTCTAAGGAGCGGAAACGAACAATCTCATCTACGCGGTTAATGAACTCAGGCCGAAAGAAATCAGCTGGGTCACCCGGCAGATTCGAAGTCATGATGAGCACAGTGTTTGCAAAGCTGACCGTTCGACCTTGCCCATCGGTGAGTCGGCCGTCATCGAGCAGTTGCAATAAAATGTTGAACACATCAGGGTGTGCCTTTTCGACTTCATCGAGCAGCACAACTGCGTAGGGGCGCCTTCGTACTGCCTCAGTGAGTTGGCCACCCTCGTCGTAGCCCACGTAACCAGGAGGAGCACCAACGAGACGACTCACTGCGTGCTTCTCCATGTACTCGCTCATATCGATGCGCACCATCGCACGCTCATCATCAAAGAGGTAGTCAGCCAGACTGCGCGCAAGTTCTGTCTTGCCTACGCCTGTGGGCCCCAAGAACAAGAAGCTGCCGATTGGCCGGTTGGGGTCACTCAACCCAGCGCGGCTGCGGCGAATTGCGTTCGCCACGGCCGAGACGGGTTCATCTTGTCCAATCACCCTGTGATGCAACACCTCTTCGAGGTGGAGCAACTTGGCCATCTCGCCCTCCATCAGACGAGACACGGGAACACCAGTCCACTTCGACACCACCGCTGCGATGTCTTCGGCATCTACCTCTTCCTTCAGCATCTTCTTATCTGCTTGCAGTTCTGCCATCGAGACTGTGGCGGCCTCAACCTCTCTCTGCAGAATTGGAAGGTGCCCGTAGGTAATCTCCGAGGCGCGAGTGAAGTCACCATCACGCTCAGCCCGCTCGGCCTCTGCGCGAAGGTTCTCGAGTCGTTCCTTCAGTTCTTGAATCTGCGCAAGCGACTCCTTTTCGGCCTGCCAATGCGCATTCATCGAGTCGTGTTCCTCGCGCAGGTTGCCAATCTCTGCTTCGAGCACGGTCAAGCGTTCCTGGGAGTTGGCGTCAGTCTCTTTTGCTAACGACATTTTCTCGATCTCAAGACCGCGCAACCGGCGCTCGACGATGTCGATCTCGTTTGGCATGGATTCGTTTTCGATCCGCAGACTCGAAGCCGCCTCGTCAACCAAGTCGATGGCCTTGTCAGGCAAGAACCTGCCCGTCAGGTAGCGGTCTGAGAGCACGGCAGCGGCAACCAAGGCCGGGTCTTGAATGCGCACCCCATGGTGAATCTCGTAGCGCTCCTGTAGGCCACGAAGAATGGCAATAGTTGACTCCACCGAAGGCTCGCCCACAAAAACTTGCTGAAAGCGGCGTTCAAGGGCCGGGTCTTTCTCGATGTACTTCCGGAACTCATTCAGGGTGGTTGCGCCCACCATACGAAGCTCACCTCGGGCCAGCATGGGCTTTAACATGTTGCCCGCATCCATGGCGCCTTCACCTGTGGCTCCGGCTCCCACCACGGTGTGCATCTCATCAATAAAAGTAATGACTCGACCGTCAGATTCTTTGATCTCTGACAGGACAGCTTGCAGTCGCTCCTCAAAGTCGCCCCGGAACTTTGCCCCGGCCACCATGGCGCTCATGTCGAGCGCAATGACTCGTTTATCCCTCAGAGAATCAGGGACATCGCCATCGATAATGCGCTGCGCAAGACCCTCGACTACTGCAGTCTTTCCAACGCCCGGCTCCCCAATCAGCACGGGGTTGTTCTTGCGCCGGCGCGACAACACCTGAATCACCCGCCGGATCTCTTCATCGCGACCGATTACTGGATCAAGCTTGCCTTCGCGAGCAGCCTCGGTCAGATCCTGTCCATATTTCTCGAGGGCCTGCAGCGTGTCCTCAGGGTTCTGAGAAGTGACCCGCTTGCTACCACGAACCTCGAGCAGGGCTGCAAGGAGTTGCTCCTTTCCGACCTCTCCCAAGCGCCGCTGGCCGAGTGGCTTGGATGCATCCGATACAACGAATGCCAACAGCAGATGCTCGGTCGAGATGTACTCGTCAGCAAGTTCCTTGCGCTCAGCATCTGCGAGTTCTACGAGTGAAGTAAATGCCTTTCCGACCCGCGACTCTGAACCATATGAGGTCGGTAACTCCTCAAGGGCTTGATCTGCGCCATCTCGAATCGCGAGCGGCGAGAGCCCAAGCTTTGTCACCACCGGTAAGACCAGTCCATCTTCTTGACGCAGCAGTGCTGCCAACAAGTGATCGGGAGTGACCTCGGGGTTATTGCGCGCCTTGGCTGAGTCGAGCGCTGCGCTCACAGCCTCCTGCGTCTTCAAAGTCCAGCTATTTGGATCAAGTCCCATATCAGTCCTTTTTACGGTGTTGCCTTATTGCGGTGTTGCCTTATTACGGTGTTGCCTTATTCGGGGGTTTTTGCTCCAGCGCCTATCAATGCCCAAGTTCCCAGCGCCGCCCCGCCCAAAGCCAACAGCACAACTACCAAGGCAAAGCCTCCGCCCAAGGTCCACCCCAACGCGCTGCCAACATCCACTCCCCCTGAGTCAAGTGCCCGCTCCATCCGCTTGCCACCGGCGGTCGACTTGGGCAGAACTGCAGCCAAGCGAGTACTCGAGGTTGTGCTCTGGGGCATGCTCGTGGTCGTTGTAGGCAGGGTTGTTGGCGTCACCGTGGTGGCCGGAAGCGATGTAGGTGGTGCAGTCTCAGGCGGCGCGGCAGCTGGCGGCGCGGTAGCTGGCGGCACAGTCTCTGGTGGAGGAGTTGGTGCGGGGGCTGGGGCAATTTGTGGAATAACCGAATTGACCACTGCACCGAAAACTAAGTCAGTCATGGCCGCTGCTCCAGAGCCAGTCAGATGCAAACCATCGCTCGAGGTCAACCCTGTCGATCCGGCAGTAGCTGCATTCCAATCCAACACGGTTACGTTGGGATGCCCCGCGGCTACTTCTCGGAGGGCTTGATTAGCCGCAGGGTAATAGTCACGAACCTCTCTGATGGTCAGCCAGTACACATGCGGAACCCCTGCCGTAGAGCTCAGAATCTGCTCAACCTTTTGACGATACGAGGCAGTGTTGCCGGCGTCATTGGCACCCAGGTTGATAACTAGCGAGTCCGTGAGTTCCATCCCGTGAGCGTCAATTGCAGCTGCGCCCGCCGAGGTTGACCGGCTGACGACCGCATCAAAATTGATCCCCCATCCTGCGTTGCTAAATGCTGCGACCATGGGTCCTTGAGCTCCCAAAATAATGCTGTCTCCGACGACCACGACGCTGCGTTGTTGAGCACCCGAGGGGGCGGCCCAGGTCAAACAAACAGCAGCAAGAACACAAATAAGGAGCAATGCCCACAAGCGTTTCATCGGCGCCGGTCCCGCTGATAGAGCACTACGGCCTGTTTGACGGGAACAAGATCGCGCCGATAGTGCCTGTGTACTGAATCGACATCTTCTGCCGCCTGCGACTGCGCTCGCTCAAGGGCCTCACGCAGGACTTCAAGCTCGCGTTCAAGTTGCAGCACGCGCTTTACTCCAGCCAAGTTCATTCCCTCAGCTGTCAGGTCTTGGATTCTGCGCAGCAAAGCAATATCGGCCTCGCTGTAGCGACGACTTCCCCCTCGGGTTCGGCCGGGGTCGAGTAATCCCTTGCGCTCGTAGATTCGCAAGGTCTGCGGATGAACACCCGCAAGCTCGGCAGCTACAGAAATGACATAGACGGCACGATGGAACTCAGCCATGAGGAGCACCCAGATGTGCGCGTGGGGACTCCGAAGCAAGTGCCGCATAGGCCTGCAGCGCTTCACGCTCCTCGGTGGACAGGTTCTGGGGGATGTCTATCTCTACGGTTACGAGCAAGTCGCCCTGGGCTTTCGCCCCTGCAACTCCACGGCCTCTCACCCGAAAGGTGCGACCGCTTGCCGTTCCAGCAGGCACGCGGATGGTGACGGGCTCGCCCTCAGTTGTAGGCACAGAAATATCTGCACCGAGCGCTGCCTCGGGATAGGTAATCGGCAGGGTCACCGTGAGGTGATCGCCTTTGCGGCCAAAAAGAGGATGCGACTCGACATGAACTCGCACATATAAGTCGCCGGCCGGGCCGCCATTTGCCCCGGCGCCACCCTTGCCTTTGATACGAATTTTTTGGCCGTCTCGGACTCCTTGAGGAATGCGGACTTTGACCTGCCGAGGCCGGCGCACGGCACCAGTGCCAGCACAGATCATGCAGGGAACCTCAATCACCCGACCTCGTCCACCGCAGGTTGAACATGGTCGACTGAACGAAAAGAAGCCTTGGTCTTCGTCGACGGCGCCCTTTCCATGGCATTCGGGACACACCTTGGGCGAAGTTCCCGGCGCTGCACCGCTGCCCGAACAGTCGGGGCAGCGCACATCCGAGGTGACATTGACCGTAGTGGTCGCCCCTCGAATCGAATCGTCAAAAGCCAAGTGAAGATCGGCTTCGATGTCAGTCCCTCGGCGGGGTCCAGAAGGTGGCGGCTGCTGCTGTCCCCTTCCGCCGCGACTAAAGAGATTGCCGATCAGATCAGAAATATCTGGGCCGTCGAATCGCGCTCCACCTGGGCCACCAAAGCCTGGGCCACCCGGTTGGGTACCGCTCGGGCCAAAGCCCTGAGACATTGGCCCCACACGTCGCGCCTCGTCGTATTCGGCGCGCTTGTCTGCGTCTCCGATTACCTCATACGCGGCTGAGACCTCTTTGAATTGGTCCTCTGCGGCAGAGTCCCCGGGGTTGGCATCTGGGTGCAACTTGCGGGCAAGTTTGCGATAGGCCGCTGTGATCTCTTTTGCAGTGGCTTTGGGTGCCACGCCAAGGAGCGCGTAGTAGTCCTTCTCAAACCACTCTCGTTGCACGCGACTCACCTAACCCTTCTGCTACTCGTTCTCTCAACCCAGAACTTTGACCATGGCTGGCCGCAACACTCGATCGTTCCAGAGGTAGCCCGTCCGAAGAATTTCAGTTACCACTGCGGCCTCCCCTTCGGATTCACCCTCCTCATGCATGACAGCTTCATGGATGTTCGGATCAAATTCCACGTCTGACTCGGCAACGCTGGCCAAACCCTGCTTTTCGAGGGTACTCAACAACTGGTTATAAATCGCTGCCGCATCTTGCATTCCTTGCGCAGAGGCGGCTTCGCCTGCATCGAGGACTGGGAGCAGTTCCCTAGCAAGCTGTTCAGCAGCCCGGGCCCGCAGTTCCACATTTTGTTGATCAACGCGCCGCTTGTAGTTCTCGAAGTCAGCCTGAACTCGCCGGGCCAGATCTAGGTACTCATCTCGCTCGGCCTCGAGCCTGCCAGCAAGCTCAACTGCCTCGAGCACTGCAGCATCAGCATCTGCTTCGGCGTCAATGATCTCTGCGTCGATTCCTAGACTTTTGAGCAGATCCTCCATCTCGGAAAGGTCGGCTGAAATATCGCCAAGATCCGGGGGAGGAGAACTCTTCTCTGGGTCGAGATCATCCTCGAGCGGGCTTTCGCCACTGCTCACTGGTTGTCCTGAGGCTGATCTTGTTCTGCAGTGTCATCTTCGATGATCTCTGCATCGACTACCTCGTCATCCGAGGCGGCTTCAGCGTCTGAACTACCCGAAGAGGCGCTTGCGTCGCTCTGCGCAGCTTGCTCATAGAGGGACTGTGAGAGCTGCTGGCTTGCAGAGTTCAGAACCTCGGTTGCGGAGTTAATGGCAGCAGCGTCGCTGTTGTTAAGCGCCGCACGCACCTCGATCAGCGCGGACTCAACAGCGGCCTTCTGATCGCCAGGAACTTTGTCTCCCTGATCGGCGAGCAGCTTCTCGGTTTGGTAAACCAGCGTTTCTGCACGGTTGCGGGCGTCGGCCTCTTCACGACGAGAACGATCCTCATCGGCGTGTGACTCTGCGTCGCGAACCATCTGATCAATCTGATCCTTCGACAACGAGGACTGCCCCGTGATCGTGATCGACTGCTCTTTTGAAGTAGCCCGATCCTTTGCAGCCACGTTCACGATGCCGTTCGCATCAATGTCGAAGGTGACCTCGATCTGAGGTACACCCCGCGGGGCAGGAGGAAGATCAACCAACTGGAACTTGCCAAGCGTCTTGTTGAAATCAGCCATCTCGCGCTCGCCTTGGATCACGTGGATCTCTACCGAAGGCTGGTTATCTTCAGCCGTGGTGAAGGTCTCGGTGCGGCGAGTTGGGATGGTGGTGTTGCGCTCGATGAGTTTGGTCATCACGCCGCCCTTGGTCTCAATACCAAGAGAGAGCGGAGTGACATCAAGTAGCAGCACGTCTTTGACGTCGCCCTTGAGCACGCCAGCCTGAATGGCGGCACCCATGGCAACAACCTCGTCAGGGTTCACTCCCTTATGGGGCTCGTTTCCAGTGAGTTCTTTGACAAGCTCCTGCACTGCAGGCATACGAGTCGAGCCACCCACCATGATGACGTGGTCTACCTCGCCGGTGGTCAGGCCAGCGTCTTTGATTGCATGATCAAATGCAACCTTGCAGCGCTGAATCAGGTCTGCGGTGAGTTCTTGGAACTTGGCACGAGGA
>CAFBOG010000076.1_pt1 | contig 8516 bp, 8 predicted proteins | sample 7269381 | NCBI WGS metagenome assembly CAFBOG01 (sample SAMEA6814108, study PRJEB35770) | freshwater metagenome | biome: Freshwater; feature: Freshwater reservoir; material: water | place: Czech Republic | collected 2017-07-26 | depth 30m m
GAACATCAAAAGCCAGATCAAACGTAACCGCACCAATGAACTAGCGCGTGAGCGCAATAAGGCCGTTCGCTCCGAGGTCAAGACTCGCGTCAAGCACGCCGAGTTGGCCATCGCAGAAGGCGCCGAGAACGCAGAAGAGTTGACCAAGGTTGCCGTTCGCGCAATCGATAAGGCGACCTCCAAGGGCGTGTTTCACAAGAACGCTGCAGCACGCCGCAAGTCACGTTTGACTCGCACCCGTGCAGAGTCCGTAGCTAGCTGACCCACCCCATCGGGTTGACCGTTTCGGGTTGACTGTCCCATCGGGTTGATGCGGCTTCAGGCTTGGCTACCTTTTTCCGGCTGCAGTCATCGGCGATTTTTACCCGTTGCCGAAAGCGCTGCGAGCCGAGCTACGAGCGTCTCGAGCAAGAGTTCCCCTGGCTGATCGGTTCGGCCACGAAGGTCGACATCGGTTGCGGCCACGAGTTTGATGCACCTTGACAGCTTGGCCGTGCCAAGCTTTTTGCTCTGAGCAAGCGCCTTTTTTGCTGGAAAGGTTGAGCCCTTCATACCGAGCAGCGCTGCGGCTTGCTTGTCATCGCGAACCCCGCTGCCATCTAGGCGCAACATGCGCTCTACATGCGTTTGCAGCGTGACCATCACTTGCAACGGGTGCCGGTCCCCTCCGGCGAGCATCCGCTGAAGCTTTTCAACTGCCTCTGCAACGCGACCGCCATCAATGGCATCAGTCAGTTCCCATGGCGGCACGGCGCCGGCATTCCCAAGGTACGGCTCAAGGTCCTCGGGGCTGATTTCTTCGTTGCCAAAGGTCGCCTCGAGCACAGTCAAAATTCCTGCCAACCGACTGAGATCTTCGCCAAGTTGTTCAACGAGCACGCGTTTCGCTCCGCTACTCAAACACACAGCAGAGGCAGCGAGCTGATCGTCAACCCACATCGACCTCCCTTTGCCGCCTGGCAGGCCACAATCATGAATTTCACCGCCAGCGTCTTTGATTGCTTGGCTGAGTTTTTTGGGAAGCGGCGAGGTTCGGGTACCTGGGGCGACTGCCTTTTCCCAGATGAGCACCAGGGTTGACTCAGGAGCTGGATTCTCTAAATACGCAAGCACTGCAGCGAGTTCATCGGTTGAGAACCTGGCACAGTTTCGGGCAACAACGACTCGTGACCCGAACATCGACATCGTGGTGGCGGCCATGATCACCTGACTCATCGGGTAGTCATCTCCGCTGAAGGTGTCGAGCAGTTCAGTACGATCACCCTCGCCAATGAGTCGGGTCACCAACTCGCTTGCGGCAGTGCCAAGCAGGACCTCATCGCTTCCTTTGAGGAGGTACACCGGAGAGTTCGCTGCTGTCGGATTTGGCATCACGAAGCTCGCAGTGCAGATTGGTCGCTGCTGTCTGGACCCTCCGAATGAGCTTGTAACAGTGCTGCCAGAATGTCGGCGGTTCTGCGAGCACCAACTACATCGTGAGCTCGCAGCACCCGACAGCCCTTGGCGATACCCAGGGCATGTGCGGCATGGCTGGCCTGACGGCGGTCAGTGACCTCAGTGCCAAGCAGGGCTCCTAAAAATCTCTTGTTCGAAGCCGAGAGAAAGGTTGCATAGCCCAGCGAGGCTAGGTGCTCCGAAGAACGCAATAACTCGAGCGACTGCGGCTCGGTTTTACCAAGATCCATGCCGTCATCAACCATGATTCGTTGATGCGGGATTCCAGCCGCAAGCGCTGCCTCGGCGCGACCCTGAAGAAATGCCCGTACCTCTACCTGCAGATTCTCATAGACCGGCTCTGGATCAGGAATACGTGGGCCGAGGCGTATATGCGTGGCCACCACGCTGGCATCGAACTCTGCACAGATCGGCAGGTAGTCAGGGTGTGCAAATCCAGAAATGTCGTTTCCTACTGAAGCTCCGGCCGAGAGCGACTCGCGCAGAACGACAGGGTTCCAGGTATCTACCGAAATTGGCAGATCGAAACGAGAGCGGAGCGCCGCAATTGCGGGCACTACCCGCTCGAGCTCCTCCTCGGTTGAAACCTCGGGGCCTGGGCCAGCCTTGACTCCACCTACGTCAAGAAAATCTGCCCCGTCTCGCACAAGGCCATCGGCCTTTTCTATGAATCCATCAAAATCGAAGTACTGCCCGCCATCAAAAAACGAGTCTGGGGTTCGGTTCAAGATTCCCATAACTAAAGCTCGATAGGTGATGTCGAAGGAGTAAGCCGCTCCGAGCTCCAGAATCATGTTTCAGAAGCTACACGCGCTAGCGGATAGCAGGACTCGCGGCTTGGCCAGTCGGCGTTGTTTCCGTGCAGGATCTCTGAGCGCTACAACTTGCGCTCCTCCAGCGCTCCAAGTTGTCATTCCAATTGGAGTCATTCCCGGAGGGCTGCGCTCCCCCACTGACAGAAGTTGACGGACCTGAAACTGTTGGGCGACTACTTGAGCGGTTCGGGTGGCAGCGCTTCCAGGTTCGGCCACAACGATGTCCAGCCTGCGCACCCCAGCACTCCACAGGGATTCGAGCAGATCGCCAGCATTCGCGGAAGGTCCAACGGCTAGCACCTGACCGCCACAGGTGCCGACCCACAGCGTTGCCCCAGCAGTTAGGTCGCGCTCGCCGGCGGCTAGGTCGGTTGGGCGAATGGCTATGAGGAAGAGCGACAGCGCTAAACAGCGCGCAAACAGCCTCAGAGATTGCTTGAATCTGGCAGGTATCGCTAGCTCCGCAAACCGGTGACTTGAGAGCAGTAACAGCAACAGTCCTGCAATGCCGAGTATCAGCAGTTGGAATGGCCGCAGCAATGGCAGAGCGGATTGTGAGCCCAGTCTGGCAACCCATCCAATCCAGCGAACCAACAATTCGGACGGTATCTGCACGAGCTGAGCCAAGGGGTTGCGAATTAGTCCTGCCCCCAGACCAACCGTCACCCCAAGCATCATGACCAGGCCTGCTGCCGGCACGGCCAACAGATTGGCCGGCGTGGCAACAGCGGGAATCCCGCCAGCAAGCGCAACCAGAACTGGAGCAGTAGCTACCTGTGCTGCCAGCGTGACTGCGAGCGGAAGCCGAAACCACGCTGGCCCAGGTAAGCGATCTGCTAGCGGACGTGCCATCACCAACAATCCCGCTGTGGCAGCAATCGAGAGTTGAAACCCGATCGAATGAACCAGTAGTGGATCAGTCATGACGAGCGCAATGATCGTCATGGAAAGGACCCGCAATCCACTGGCCAATCGCCCTGCTGCAACCGAGCTCAATGCAATTGCGGCCATGACTGCTGCGCGCAAGACCGATGGTTCTCCTCGAGTCACGATTGCAAACAGCGCGAGCAAGAGCACACCGAAGAAGACCTGGAGTCGTAGTGGCATTCGGCGCAACATCGGTGCTGCCACAGCAAGAAGGAATGCGACGTTTTGCCCTGACACGGCAAGCAAGTGACTCAGGCCTGAAGCTTGAAACCGGAACTTCAGGATCTCTGATTGCCCACGGTCATCTCCCAGAACCAGACCCAGATAGAGCGAGCGTTGCTCCTCTGGGAAGGAGTCAGCCCCAGCAGAGACCCTGCTGTGAACGGCATTTGCAAGTTGGTACCACGGGGCCGTTCTGCCGGCCGCCTTGACTGAATTGAGCTGCAGGCGCCCGGCTAGGTGGCGGGCTTGTACCCATCCGGCGGGGGCACCGTGGAGTTCGCTGACCCGCCCACTTACTTGCAGATGCTCTCCCATCATCATCGGACGAACCACAGCTGAATCCTTTAGTGGCACGGTGGCGAGATAGCGGCGGCCATCGACGCTCAGCAGGAGTTGGGTCCCAAACATTTGCGGCTCGGGGTCGGCCATGAGTTGCCCCAAGCCGCTCACGCTCGGGGGCAGCGGAGCATGCAACGCTTCGAGTGAGGCATTGCTCCGGGCGCACACAATCAGTATGAGGCCAAGCGACAGCAGCACCGGGTTGCGCAGCATGAATCCAACAAGGAACACCACTGCCGCCAAAACCAGAGAGATTCTTGGAGAGAAGAACGCAGCACCGCATATCAGCGCTGCGCTGAGTGTCATCCATCGATCAGTCACAGCACCGCGTCGAACTCAGACCGTAATGAGTTCACGAAGCGCTTCGAACTTGGCGTCACCGATGCCGCGCACATCAAGGAGTGCCTCGATGGATTTGAAGCTGCCTTCTTTGTCACGGAATGCGAGGATGGCTTGGGCGGTTGCTGGTCCGACCCCTGGCAGTGTCTCGAGTTGTTCGAGAGTGGCAGTGTTCAGGTTCACAGGACCGGCTACTTCGCCAGCGCCAGATCCAGCCCCGGCCGATACACCAGCACTTGCTCCGCCAGCAGATGCGCCCGAGGCAGCACCTTGAACAACGGGGACTTGCACTGGGTTTGGCTCACCGAGAGACGGAATCATGACCTGTGACCCATCGATCAGAGTGGCCGCAAGATTCACGCGATTGGAGTCGGCATCTGGGCGCAGACCTCCAGCAGCAGCTACGGCATCAACCACCCGAGACCCGTTCGGAAGTTGCACCACGCCAGCCGACAGGACTGCACCTGCAACATGGACAAACACGGGACCGGTAGGCGCAGATTGACCGCCGACGGGAGCTTTGATTCCTGCTGCAGGCGGATCCGCTACCCCGGCCGAGGGGGCAGCCTGATCTGAAGGGCTGCTGCTCGCAATCGGAAGGCGATCATCTAGCGAGGCCGGCCGCCGTAGTGAGGTCCACCCAAGGCCAAGTGCGACTAAGGCAACGAGAAACATGACTGCTGCCAATTTTCGCATATCGACCCGGGGCATCCGCTCCTGCATCCACTCCCGCAACCACTGGAGCATCCCCTGTCGACCCCAGGGGGACTGTGACATATGAGATGGCTGCGCTGACATGTCATGGGGTTGATCTTGCTGCGCGGTTGGCAGTTGACCCAGAGCACCGCTGCTGTGTTCCGGCGGAGCGAAAGGGCTTGCGGACTCGGTGCGTGAGCGTCGGTACATGGGCCTGCGTGTTTGCTCCCGTGCTAGGGCCTCGAGGACCTCGGCTGCGCGGGTAGGCGTCCTTGTTTGCATGGTTCCTCGGTTTTGCCTGCAGAAAACAAGGGGAAGGCTTCAGAACCTAACGAATGTGGCCGGTGAGGTAGTAGCGCTGAGACCGGGTATCACTCCCCCGTCGGCAGAATCGGCAAGACTTCCCTAATGGAGATTCTTTGCAAACACACCTTTGATGCGCCGATCGAAGCCTGCTGGGACATGTTCCACGATCCAGCTAGCCACGAGGCCAAGTTCATTGCCATGGGCCACCGAGATTTAGAAGTCATCAGCTGCGATGAAACGGAGACGTCTTTGCGCATCGTCATCGATCGGCTTGTAGATGTAGACGTCCCAGGGTTCGCAAAGCGGATCATCAAACCCACCAATACCTTGAGATCAACTGACGAGTGGCGAAGCAATGGGGACGGCACCTATTCAGGAAACTTCGAACTCGTTACCAAAGGCGTGCCGATTCAGATCACTGGCAGCACTGCCCTTGCACAGGCAGCAGGCAAGAAATCGGCCACACATACCCTCTACGAGGTGCGTATCGAACTTTCGGTAAACGTCCCGCTTATCGGTGGGAAGATCGCCAACTTCTCAAAGGGAATCGTGACTGATCAGCTTGAGATGGAGTTCAAGCTTGGCGACGACTGGCTGGCTTCGCACTGACATCAGCCCAGACGCCGCAGGCTTTCCACAAGAGTTTTGCTGCTGGGGTCATGAGTCCAAGCTCGGTGCATGTGCGTCGAGTCTTGGCTACCGACTCAGCCAGAACCGCTCGTTGGTCTGGGTGGCGCAGTGACTGTCGAACTTGCTGGCGTGGCACTCCAAAAGATTTGAGCAAACTAGGACGCGGATACACCATCATTCTTGCCATTGACCCAAAGAGCAGCGGGGCAAAGAGTGCTAGCGCATGGCGACGCGTTGCCGAGAGCTGCGGAACCGTCCGCTTGAGATAGTTGCGGGCAAAGGAGAGGTGGCGAGCCTCTTCGGTCAGATGAATCCTGGTGATGCGCTCAAGCAGCGGGTGCAGATCATGACCTGCAAGACTGCGCCGCTGCAGGTAATCAACTGGATCCTCTCCGCCAAGAACAAACATGAAGAACAGCGCCGGGCGAGTTCTGGAACAACGCAATGCAAAACCGGATCCGAGTTTTTCATCCCGGCGCAGTCCCTTGACGTTGGTTCCGGATCGATTAATGAACTCTTGGAACATCAGCGTGTGCTGTGACTCTTCAATCACCTCGTGATGCATGTATCGAAACTCGACTGCACCATTTGGCAGCCAGAATGCATGAGTCAGGAGTCCACGTTGCAGGACGTTTTCAAACTCGCCGCCCACCTTCATGGCTGTGGCGTATCGAGCAAGACCGAATGCAGCCTGCACCTGCGGGGTCTGCGACTTGTACCAGTCCGTTCGAGCAACGCATTCCCAGTCGGGCAATTGAAAGCGACTGTCATGTGGGTCGATCGCCATCTCGGGTGAGTCCCAGGCCACATCCGCATAGGCATCGTGGTTTTTCTCCACCGATTGCCGACTCAGCCGTGCAACTAGTGCGGCAAAGGCAGAGGTATCAGCCTGCGGAACTAGTGGAGTGTCTGCAAGAGTCGCCGGTGCAGTGGGGTTCATGCAAGCATCTTTACAGTGTTCGATGTAAACGTCAATAGTCAATGTCTCAGTTACAAATGTGACATTGGTCAATGATATAATAAATTTCTGATGGATGACTCAAGCAGCAGCGCAAGGGCCGAGGTCCTATGAATGGAACAGATGTAGAACCCACGACATTTCGAATCGACGAGTTGGCAGGCCTCGCCGAGACCACCGTGCGCAATGTGCGCGCCTACCAAGACCGAGGCCTAATTCCCCCACCCCAGCGATTGGGACGCGTTGGGCTGTATTCCTCTGAACACCTAGCTCGGTTGCGACTGATTTCGAGCATGCTCGACCGTGGTTATTCGCTGTCAAATATTGGCGAACTCTTCGAGGCCTGGGAGCAAGGGCACGATATCGGCGAGTTGCTTGGATTCGAAGCAGCCCTAGCGGCCCCTTGGAGTACCGAGGCAGAAGTGACGCTCAGCCTCGAGGAACTGAGCGAGCGCTTTGGTGACCTAGTGCAGGTCGACACGCTGAGCGAGGTTGAGCAACTAGAACTCTTCGAATTTGATGGGGAGCAGGTTCGGGTGAAGAGCCCACGCCTACTCGAGGCCGGTGCGGCGCTCGTAGCAGCAGGGGTGACAGTGCCCGCAGTAGTGGGGCATGCACTTGCGCTTCGAACCGATATTGAGCGAATTGCCGAACGTTTCGTCGACCTTGTGAAGGCTGAGATTATTGACCCTCTCGGCGAGCCTATCCCGACCGATGAACTCCCCCGGCTGACCGAGTTGGTGACTCGCCTGAGACCCCTTGCCGAGCAAGTTGTCGACGCTGAACTTGCCCGCGCAATTGACCGGCAGGTCAGAGCACGTCTAAGCGAGACAATGGACCGCCTAGCAGCACAAGCCTCGACAGCAGATGGTCGACAAGACCGTCGACAAGCCGACTTGCAGCTTGGCCAGGGTCAGCCCGCTGCCTCGTAGCTCAGAACAGTTTGGCAGTGAGCTTTCGGCGCCATTGCGCCTTGGCGGGGTCCTCGTCATCCATCAACTCAAGCAGGTCGACGAACTGCTGCCGATCGGCCTCATGGTCCTTGGCAGTATCGAGCAATTGTGTGAGCTGCGCTGCAACCTGCTCGGCACCTACTGAGCCGGTTCGGGCCAAGGCAGCCACTCGGCGCGTCGCGGGCGACTCTGGAATCTTTTCGAGTAGCGCAAGTGCTTCTTGTGGCTGTTGTTCGGTAACGAGCAACTCTGCAAGTGCAACAATCACCTCGGCGTTGCCCGGTTCAAGCTCGAGTGCAACCCGCAGCGATGACTCATCACCAGCCGACAGCAGCCGCGAAAGCTCTGTCTCTTCCTCAGCGGGAATCAGTTTGTTCACAAAGGCGGCAACCTCGGACTCTGGCAACGCACCCATGAACTGATCAACCGGTTGCCCATTCACGAGCGCAAACACTGCGGGAATGGACTGCACCTTGAACGCCTGAGCAATTTGCGGATTGGCGTCAACATCGACCTTGGCTAGATCAACCTTGCCCTGGGTCTCGGCGATGACCTTTTCCAGAATGGGTCCAAGCTGTTTGCACGGTCCGCACCATTCAGCCCACAAGTCCACGACCACTGGAACAATCGCCGAGCGCTCAATCACTGCCTGCTGAAATGTTGCATCTGTGACATCAACCATCTGCACAGTCTACGAGAGTGTGGAAGCCTCGGAGGCAGCACTAGATTGACTCCCAACGTACCCACCACCCGAAAGAGCACAGTGACCGAGCACATTGATGGAATCGAGCCAGAAGCCGTCAGTGAATGGTTCCAGCAAGAAGTCAGTGATCTTCGCCAGCCGCTGAGTTTTGAGTTCATCCCCGGCGGGCATTC
>CAFBOG010000079.1_pt1 | contig 8348 bp, 4 predicted proteins | sample 7269381 | NCBI WGS metagenome assembly CAFBOG01 (sample SAMEA6814108, study PRJEB35770) | freshwater metagenome | biome: Freshwater; feature: Freshwater reservoir; material: water | place: Czech Republic | collected 2017-07-26 | depth 30m m
AGGTCTGCGGCTTCTCGTGCGACGTCGGTTCCCGATGCACCCATGGCAATCCCAATGTCAGCCTTGCGCAGCGCTGGGCCGTCGTTCACCCCGTCGCCTGTCATTGCAACGACATGTCCGAGGCCTTGGAGTGCCTCAGCAATGCGAAGCTTGTCTGCAGGTGTGGCCCTGCTGACCACCACTCCGTCATGATCAAGTAGCGCAGCCAAGTCTGCAGAAGCTTTGGGTAGCTCTTCTCCAATGAGGACCAGCCGATGGGGGCCAAGCAGTCCGACCTGCTCTGCAATCGCCTGAGCAGTGGAGGGGTGGTCGCCAGTGATCATCGCCAGTTTGATTCCCGCAGACCTACAGGCTGCGATTGAAGCTTTGGCTTCGGCTCGCGGCGGATCCTGCAAACCAATCAACCCCAGTAACTCAAGTTGCTGTTCAGCCTCCTCGGCGCTGCTCCATAGTGTCGTTCCAACGGGACGTCGTGCCACGGCCAGCACACGAAGGCCCTGACTAGCTAGATCCTCTGTGGCTTTGCGCGCTGACTCAATCAACGATGTTTCCAGATGGCTACTCGCAACACAGAGCGGAAACATCGCATCAGGAGCCCCCTGAGCGAAGAGCCAGTCCTGAGTGCTAGCCGAGGCTCGGCGCCGTTGAGGGTCGAATGCGAACCGTCTCACAGCTGTTGGTATCTCAGACAGCTCCGACGGGGACTCCGACGAGCTGAGGCGACGGAAACTCGCGTCAATTGCGCATTCCATCGGATCGCCGATCGCGACCCACGAGCCCTGCTGTTCTACAGCGCGACCTTGCGAGCAGAACTGTGCCGCTGAGGCGGCCTGTGCTGCGGCCGAGCGCGCCTGCTGGCTTCCCAGAATTTCGGCCACAGGGGCATATCCCTCTCCTTGGATGTGTACCGAGCCCACCGGAGTCCAAATCTGAACCACAGACATCTCGTTTCTTGTGAGTGTGCCGGTTTTGTCGGTACAAATAAAAGTCGTGGAACCGAGTGTCTCGACGGCCTGCAGGTGACGCACAAGGGCGTTTTTGTGCGCCATCCGCTGCGCTCCCATAGCGAGTGAAAGCGTCAAAGTGGGTAGCAGACCTTCTGGAACAAGGGCCACTGTGATACCAACTGCAAAGAGAAAGCCATCCCGGGCGGGAGTGCCCGTGAACAAGGTCAAGATGAAGAATGCTGCGCCAACGCTGATGGTCAGAACAGCCATGATCCTGACAATTCGGCGGAGTTCAAGTGCTAGTGGGCCAGGTGGTCGCTGTGCCGAGGCAGTAAGTGCTGCGATCCCAGCTAGCTGAGTGTTGACACCCGTTGCACATACAGCGGCAGTCCCCTCGCCGCTCACAACGAAGGTACCCGCCCACAGCATCGAATCAGCGATCACCTCAACTGGCTCAGCCTCGCCGGTCAACGTGGATTCGTCGAGCTCCAAGCCGTGGGCCTCAACCGCGGTCATGTCGGCCACGACTCGATCACCGGCAGAGAGAATCACGAGATCGCCCACCACAACTAGAGATGCATCGATTTCGAGTGGCGATCCATCGCGCTTGACGACTACCCGAACTGGCAGGAGAGCAGAGAGCCGGTCAGAGGCACGTTGGGCTCGTTGCTCCTGAGCAAATGAGAACAGTCCGTTCACGATGATGATGACAAAGATGGCTACCCCAAGCTGCGGCATCCCAGCTACAAATGCCAGCAGACCAGCCACCCAGAGCATCAGCGCAAAGAAGTGCACCATTTGCGAAAGGAGTAGACGCCAAGCAACCACTCGCGGAGGACTCGGTAGTTCGTTCGGGCCGTTTCGGGCCAGAACTGCAGCCGCCTCTGCTGTGGTCAGCCCATCCACGCAAAGTTGCTCATCTGCTGGGCTCCCAAGAGTGCTCATACGGAGCGTTGGCCCGCCTTATCGGCTGCGGAGTCGAGCAGCATCAAGTAAGACCCTGCGCTCAGCAGCTGAGACTGAGGCGCGAGCGCGTCCCAATGCGTCCGGAGTGACAGAGATGGAGTCGATACCGAAGCGCACGAGATGCTCGGCAAACTCGGGTCGGTTTGATGGGGCCTGACCGCACAACGAAGATGTGATTCCAGCTGTCTGACAAGCCTGAATGATTCTTTGGATCGCATCGAGCACAGCAGCGTCTGACTCATCGAACAGCTCGGAACATATCTCCGAGTCACGGTCCACTCCCAACATCAGCTGAGTGAGGTCATTTGAGCCAATAGAAACGCCGTCAATTCCCATCTCGGCGTATTCAGGGATTCGGTAGACAATTGAGGGAACTTCTGCCATCACCCAGCGTCGCAGTCCGCGTTGGCGGCCGAGTGCGCTCTTGTCGATCATCTCAAGGCAGGCCTCAAGTTCCCAGCGAGTTCGCACAAACGGAATCATGAGATGCAGGTTCGGTGTCTCATCACGGACGCGAGCCAAGAGTTCGAGTTCAAGCTCAAACAAGTCCGGTTCGCGGACATAGCGGAAGCAACCTCGGTAGCCAATCATGGGGTTTGCCTCTACCGGCTCAAATTCGGCACCTCCTTCAAGTCCCCGAAACTCGTTTGTCCGAAAGTCGATTGTTCGATACACGACGGGACGCGGAGCGAATGCACGAGTAATGCGCAACACCGAGGCTGACATCTGATCCAAAAACTCGTTCCGACCACCTCGGGCAAGCAGTGCTCGGGGGTGAACCCCGCCGAGTGCATCGCTCACCATGAACTCAGCACGAAGCAGGCCCACTCCGTCACTCGCCAAAGCTGCAGCCTCGAGGGCATGCTCGGCCATCGACAAGTTGAGATACACCCGAGTTGCAAGCTGCTCCTGCGTACCCTCTGCGAGGGAGGCAGGAGCCGTGAGCGGCCTGCCTGCAATTCGAGCGATTTCGGTACTCGAGACAGTGGCGAGATTCGGCGGCGAGCCGAAGCTACTAGGCGAACCTTCGCCCTGTGAGCCCCCGAGTTCGTGAGCATTCTGCTCGCCGAGAAAAACCTCTCCGCTATTTCCATCAACGGTTACGATCTGCCCAGTTTGCAGCATCGATGTTGCAATTCTGGCTCCCACGATGCACGGTACCCCGAGCTCGCGAGAGACAATTGCTGCGTGGCAAGTCGTTCCCCCGCTGTCCGTAATCACAGCCGCTGCCCTTCGGATTACGGGCACCCAGTCTGGGTTTGTTGTGGGGGCAACCAGAATTTCGCCGTTCTGAAGCAGCCGACCCTCTTGCGGTGAGTGAAGAATGCGAACCGCTCCTGAAGCACGTCCCCTTGATGCAGAGAGACCGGTGAGGATTGCTGCACTCGAAGCCCCAAATGCTGCGGCAATTCTGGTCGTGATGGGGCGGGACTGAACAAGGTACGTTGCCCCCCGGCTGATGCACCATTCAATATCTTGAGGCTGCCCGTAGGCCTGCTCCACGCGAAGACCGAGCTCGGCGAGAGCCAAAATCTCATCAGCACTCAGCACTTGAGCTCCGGCATGTTCGGCATCGAGCTGAGCACTGATGACGTCGCCATTGGGCCCAGGAATCAGCTTGTGGTCCTGCAGGCCGATCTTCAGAGAAAGGAGGCGCAACGGCGACTTGCTCAGGCGATAGGTGTCGGGTTCGACCTGCCCGCTGACTACTACTTCTCCGAGTCCGAGGGCCCCTTCGATCACCATTGTGTCGGGATCAGCTGACATCGGGTCGGCAGTGAACATCACTCCGGCTCGTTCCGAGTCAACAAGTTCTTGCACCACGATTGCAATCGCCGGTTCGTCCATCATTGAGCGAGAAGCACGGTAAGAGACAGCCCGTTCGCTAAACACAGAGGACCAGCAGTCAACGACAGCCTCAACAAGTTGATCCTCGCCAACGACGTTGGCAATGCTGAGGTGCATCCCAGCAAAAGACGCGTCTGCAGCATCTTCTGAAGTTGCAGAGGATCGAACTGCTACTGCCGCATTGAGGCCGAGTTTGCGATACGAGTCCACAAGGAGCTCGCGCATCTCCTCAGGCATACCTGCGGCACGAACTGCAGCGCGTAGTTGCCCGCATTTCTCGGACACCTCGACACTGCTGTCAGAAGACTGCGCTAGGCGACAGACCTCTAAGAAATCCGCTAGCAGCACTTCCCTCATGCCTGCTGCCTGCATCGCGTCAAGGTAACTCTGAGCTAAGAGAACAAACCCCTGAGGCACTGGCAGCCCCGCAGCAGTCATCTCGCCCAGATTCGCCCCTTTTCCGCCTGCCTGGGCAGAGTCACCTCGCCGCAGCTGGGTGAACCACGCTATTCCGTCGAGCGCGACGGTCATGGCCCGGGCTTTCTCATCAAGAGTTGACATAAGTTGATCGAAACAGTGAGGAGCTCTGTGTGAGTAGGGCCAAAAGACCACAAGTGGCCTGAGTAGTTGGCATTCTTCTCTGGCACCACCCTCAATGGTGGCCTCGGTAGTTTGCTTGGAGCGACGAGCAGACAAGAGCCAGTGCATTCTGCGGGGTCAGCTTCTCGGTGTCGATCAGGGTGCTGTTTGGCCACGGATCAGCGAACGGTGCAAGGCCCGCAGCGATCAGAGCGGTGGCCTCTGAAGCGTCCTGCCCTTCGAGGAGTCGCTGCTCGATTCTTCTTTGTGCAACTTGGGTAGGGCATTCGCAGCGAAACTCACTGAGAACGCTGAAATGTTCCGCAGCTAGAGCCTCTGCAGCCTTGCGGTCCTGCTTGGAAGACCATGAAGCATCAAGAACAACATGCTCCCCTCGTTCGAGTAGGCGCCCCGCACGCAGGAGCATCTCGGCGTAGACAGCTTCAACCAAGTCCGGCCTGTAGCGGCCTTGGCCGAACTCGGTGACGTCGCTGAACTCAGCCCGTGGGAGAATCTCGTCGCGAATCAGATCACTGCGGAGCAATTGGGCGCCCGTTTCGGCTGCCAATAGGCCGGCAAGACTGCTCTTTCCGGTACCGGGCAGACCTCCAATAAGAACCAGACGAACGCTCGCAGATTCAAGGTGATTCGTAGCAAGTCCGAGTAGCTCCTGGGCATTTGTCGCTGCGGTCGTTTCTCCCTGTCGAGACCGCAGACATGCCACCTTCGATCGAATCAGCGCCCGGTATGCAATGTAAAAGTCCTCAAGCGATTTAGGCCAGCTTCGTACTGCCAATTCTTGATAACAACGAAGGAACCCCGCTGCTAAATCCAGGTGGCCGAGTCGTTCAAGGTCCATAGCAAGAAACGCCACGTCGGATAGTTCGTCGCAGTAGCGAAGCGTGTCGTCAAACTCGAGGCAGTCCAGAATTCTCGGGCCGTCCTCAAGGCAGAAGATGTCATCAGCTTGCAGGTCCCCGTGACCGTCACGAGCTGCCCCACTTGCAACGCGGTCTTCAAACAGTTTTCCCCTGCCTTGAAGGTAGCGAAGGGCTAGGAACTCAGCTCGTCTGAGGTCGTATGTATCCAGCACCGATCCAGCGAATTCACTGAGTTGAGCAAACCCAGCAGTTACGAGCTCGGTGACAGCCTCGACCGATGCCGACTCGTCGACTTCTTGGCAGGGTAAAGAAGCGTTATGAAGTTCCAGAATCTTTCCGGCGACCTGTTCTAGGTAGCTAGCCGCCAGAGTGGTTCCCAACAACGAACTCAGACGAACGCTATCTGGGTATCTCTTCATCATGACCACGTGATCAACTTCCATGCCATCAACGCAAAGGTCCAGAACTCCTAGATAGGCGTCGGGCGAAAGGCGAGCATTGAGTTCAATCTCGCGGAGGCATGCAATCCTTCGCTTCTCCGAGGTCGAGTAATCGATGAATGCGTTGACTACGGGCTTCTTTGACTTGTACACGACGTCTTCTACAAAGAAGAGCCTCGAGATGTGTGTCTCGACAACTCTGAGACTGCAATCGTTGTCTCCATGCAGATCAACAGGCGTTGGGATCATCGGTTCTGGGTCCCATCTAGCCCCGCTCAGGCTGTGATTGCAGCCTGTTGCTTCTAGCTTTCAGAAGGTCTGCCACCTGTAGCCTTACCCTGGAGGTCTGGACTCTTGCCGGAAGTGTTGTTGGGTCCTTCTCGGCTGCGAGATGGGGCGGCACCTCAACCGAGAAGAACCCAACCTGCTCCTTCGCCGCTCTTGCCAGCAGTTTGGGGAAGCAGCCTCATTGTTCCCTTCTCCGCATCGGTTGAGTAGGGGCGAAAGTCCCGAATACTTCTTGAGTCGTAGATGCAGGTGCAGTCGCAGTTAGTGCGTAGCCCGTGGAACCCAAAGCGGCAAGAGAGCGGATGCGGTTCAGCCCATTTCCGCAGGAATTAGTTGATATTGAATAGTTTTCATAAAAGCTTTATCTGTTATTCGTATCTATGCTGCCGAGACTTTTGTGGGACAATATAATAATGGACCTGCTTGCCACCCCTCTGGAAGAGGCCTCCAACGAAGTGCGGGTCCTTGCCGCCGCTTTGGAACTTCTTGCTAGCCGTGGTGAAGCTGCCCTGAGGGTGACAACTGTCGCTGAAATTGCAGGGGTCTCCGTAGGAACTATCTACACACATTTTGACAGCCGTGACGGGCTTATCGAGGCCGCTTTCTTGGAGCAGTACCGCCGTCAACTCGGGGAACATCTGAGGCCCTTCGATCGAGTAATCGGGCCCAACTGCAGTCGCGAGGACTTGCTCAAGAGCCTTCGGGAATCGGCCGATTTGGATTCCGCCAGCGAGCAGGTGGCGGCACGCCGTATCCGATGCGAGATTATGGGAGCCTCCCATTACCGGCCCAAACTCGCTGAGGGGATATCGCGTCAGAACTACGAGATCGCCCAGATCGAACTAGCGGCCACCAAACATGCCCAGGAACTTGGGCTCATCCATCAAAGCATTGACCCAGAGGCACTCGTAGCCCTGATCCAAATTGTTCTTTTTGGCTTGGTACTTCGTGACTCGGATGTCGAGGACAATCCGCTACCAGCCAACTTCTTGGACTCTATCGTCCAGTTTGCTGGTGCATTCTTCCCACTCCCACTCCCAAGCTGAAGCCGCGTGGTGCTGCGGCCAACATGGACAACGCATGCGCTTAAGAACGCATGGTGCCTTTACCCGAGACCAGCGGTAGGTCGAGTACGGACAACAACCCGGGTTTGGCTGCACAGACTGCAGGAATAGCGTTGACGATTCGACCGGCCGTGCCGACGAGTCCGGCAGTGTTGTGGTCTCCATCGTCGCCCATCATCTGCAAGTCCAGGGTGTAGTTGGGGTTGCCAGTCACAATGACGCGATACCCGGAATGCCCGGCAGGCTGTGGCCAGTCAGGTGCGATGTCATCGTGGAGGCGGGTGACATGCTCCAAGATGATCTTCGCTTCACCGTTGACGATTCCTTGGACCTCAAAGCGAATACCTGCAGTGGTGCCAACCTCGATGACTCCAAAGCCAAGGTCGAGGCGTTCTGTTGCGGGGACTCGTTCATGCACCTCTCGCAGTTCGGTGACTTCAACGCCCAAACCCGCTGCAATAGCTTTGACCACCCCACCCCAAGCAAAACTCAGGACACCTGGTGTGAGTAGCAGCGGCGTGTCCTCGAGGGATTGTCCAAAACCCATCGTGCCAAAGAGCACCTCGGGCTGAGCGTAGGTGTCGTAGTTGACGATCTCCATGACTCGAACGGTGTCTACGTATTCGCAGGTTCCGGTGAGCACAAGAGGCAACAGGTCGTTCGCAAACCCAGGGTCAATTCCAGAGGTGAAGCAAGAGGTGCCGCCCTCGATGCAGGCATCCTCAAGCGGGCGACGCATGTCGAGGGCAAGGTGGCCAGGGTAGATCAACGGAACCACCGAGGAACTCACCACGTTCGTGCCACTGGCCAAAATGCGTGCCATGTCATCGATTGCCTCGGTGGGTCGCAAATCCGCAGTTGCGGTGTAACAGACGCAGTCGGCACCCAGACTGAGCAGCTCGTCAATGTCGTTGGTGGCTGCGACGCCGAGCGGCTCGATTCCCACAAGCTCACCGGCATCCTTACCGACCTTGTCTGGGCTGTGGACCCAGAGTCCTACGAGCTCGAGCTCAGGGTGATTCGCAATCAGGCGAGTGGCATGGTGGCCTACGTTGCCGGTACTCCATTGGATGACGCGATAAGTCATGGTGTCCTTCTGATGGTTCGTCAAGCTTCTAGGTGGTCTTCACTATCGCACGCGCACCGCTCATCGCGTCTGCAGCGGAAAATCGACAGTATGTGTCGAAAGACCGCTCCAGACGCCTGCGAAGTCGAGCTATCCGACCGAGTTGCCGTACATCCAGCCGAGGGGGTCGCTGATCAGTTCGAGGCGTTCGCCGTCGGGTCCGAGAAAGTAAAGCGAAGTTCCCGACTGATGGTCGTAGTTCACTTCGG
>CAFBOG010000084.1_pt1 | contig 8077 bp, 5 predicted proteins | sample 7269381 | NCBI WGS metagenome assembly CAFBOG01 (sample SAMEA6814108, study PRJEB35770) | freshwater metagenome | biome: Freshwater; feature: Freshwater reservoir; material: water | place: Czech Republic | collected 2017-07-26 | depth 30m m
GGTCCCAGTTGGAGCTTCGATTGCTCTGGTGATTGCCGTAGTTGGAACCTTGTGGCTAGGAATCGTCCCTGGCGCAGTAACAAATGTGGCGAACGATGCCGTAGCTCAACTCGTGGCCTTCAAGAGCTAACAAGCATCTCAATGCTGCAGGTACTAGGTACTAGGTACCAGGTGCCTAGTTCCAAGTGGTTCGACTCATTGCACTGATGGAGAGTGCTTGCCTAAGATTTAGGCCCCGGTCGGCAGAGATAGTTCAGCGTTGGGGTGGGGGCATCAGAGCATGGGTTGGAACAAGCGCAATCGAAGCAGATACATCATTGCTTCTGGAGGCCGGTCTGGGACGGGTCTGCTAGCTCACGCACTGTGGTCCACGGGTGTTCTTGGTAAGCCCGAGGAATATTTCAATGAGGCCGATTTAGCCGCGCATGCCCATCGGTGGCATGTGAACACCCCGGAGACCGAAGCAGACTCTGCTCCATACCTCAAGGCGTACAAGAATGCGTCTTCGACGAGGAACGGCGTATCTGGCCTGAAAGTGATGACAGGCTCGCTCAGCACGATCGGACAACTGATTGGAACTGAGGCGGCCGCTACTCCCACCGAGATCCTGTTGGCCCTAGGAATCACGATGATGTTTCTTGTAGTCCGTGAAGACCGGATTGCGGCAGCAATGTCGACTTGGCGGGCACAGCAAACGGGAGAATTTAAGAGGTTCGAAGGAGCAGAACCTGTCTCCTCAGAGGATTTCGGCACGCCCAGCGATGAAACTATTCAAGGGCTGCTGAATGACTCCTATTGGGCTGAGACCCAGTGGAACTCGGTAGATCCTGAGCGGATTGCAGTGCACAAATTTGTTTATGAGGATTTCTCTGAGGACGTCCCTGGGACAGTCGCCCAAATCGCTGATCATCTAGGCGTGCGGCGACCCGAGGTTCCCCCTGACGCACGGTTGCCTGTTCGGATTCAGGATGATCACTTTGCGAAGGTGATTACTGAGTACAAACAGCGACACCCCCATGATCCACCCCGCTCGATTCCTCCTCCGCCAGACCGGCACTAGGGGCTCTGGCTCAGGACGAAACGTCTTTTTGGGGGTGCTTGCAGGACAGAAATGCGCATTTGTGAGAGGTGTAGCGTTGTTGTTCTTCTTGGAGGACTGGTCTCGTGAGTGACTTGCCAACAGATGATCAAGGCTTGCAACGCCCGAAACGCATTCGCTTTCCTTTTTCGCGCAGGACCACTAGTTCTCCGCCTGCCGATCCCAGCACCAGTCACTTTGACCTAGCTGAGGAGGACCCGAATTGGGATGCCGAATGGGAAGGGTACGCAGCCGGTAACGAGGCCTTGACGCAGAGCGGTCTGGGTCAGTTGCAAGCGGTTGTGCAGCTTCCAATGGGCCAGGTTGAACTGCGAGGGGAGTTCCCTCAAGAGGTCCTAGATATTCTGAGCGATCTACTGACAGTTCAGTCTGAACTGAACGCCGCCCAAGAGGAGTCGCCTCACTTCGACACGGAGGAGCACGGGGTGCTTCCTCGGTTGAGTTTTTGGTTTACAGCCGAAGGCGATCACGGTGCTGAGACAGATGGGGCCTGGCGGTTAGAAAAAAACGATGCCGGAGTGGTCGCTGCCGGCCAAGAAACCTCGGAATTGTTTCCGGCACTGTGGAAGCAACTGCTCATCATTTCGGCGGAACTCAACCCCTCGGTGCTGCACCTTTGTGTTCCCTGTCTGGAACTAAACGGCTACGGCTTAGTTATTGCAGGAGGTCCGAGTGCGATACGGGATCAGCTGATCGAGGAACTGATTCGCTCAGGTGCTGCGTACCTGACTGCTGACGATCTTGTCCTGCACGAAGGGACTCGTACTGTCTTCGGCAGTCCAAGCCCGCGAGTCGTCACTAACGCTTTAGGAATGCAACAGCTCGAGGCTGCGAGCGTTGGAACTCAGATTGTTCGCCAGTGCGCAGTTGGGCTGATTCTGGTTCTGGGCGAAGAAGAGGCCGAGGCGGCTAGCTCGTTGAGCGATCTCGAGCGACCCGGCAAGCTTGCGCCCCTGAGCATGGCTCAGACCACCAACGAGCTTCTGAGATGTCGTGGATTGTCCGGATACCAGCAAGGCCCAACTAACGGGATTGCCTTAGAGATGACAGCTCTGCTGGTAGCAGGCTCCTCATGCGTGACTGCCTCCGCCCCGACCACACAAGACGAGCTTGATCACTTGGTGCACGAGCTGCAGGCACTTCTGCCACCTGACCGGCGGCGACTAGCCGTCTTGCACCGGCTTAACCTGGAGCAGGACCCCATACAACGAGTAGCTGGCCAACGAGTAGCGGGGGAGTTTCAATCGGTCTCTCATATGATGCGCTTTGACCAAGATGCTCTTCTTTTTGCCGCAGAGTCTCAACGCATCGAAGACTCCGATAGAACTTCTTTTGTTCCGACGGCCGAGGTGTTAACGCCAGATCAAGCTGATCAACTCATAGCTCAGTCCGAACGCAACGCTGTGCGGAATCGACCTGAGGCCTGGCCCACTCCGAGTGCCTTCGGTCTGACCGATTGTCCCAGCGGAAAGGCTGCGCAAGCCCTTTGGCAGGGGCTCGCGGTACCCGAGATCGGGAAAGCGGGCGATATGCCTTCCGGGGTGGCAGTGGAATTACTGAGCCGCGATCTACTCCAAGCGCCCCAAGCAACTCAAGACAAGGTCCTGCACGCCCATGTGCTCGCGCAGCGGCACGCTCACGAGGTAGCCGGTGCTTTGAGCTGGGTGCTACGTGTTGCGGCCGAGGTAGACGTACAGCCAGTTGTCTTTGGCTCGCTCCTTCAGGTGTGGGACGGTCGACTTCCTGAGCACTTCACCGATATCGGTCAGCTTGATCTGCTGATCCGCAACAGTGAGATTGAACGACTTCTTGCAAGACTCGGAACTCAGGGGTTTCAGTCGGAGACTAGAAAGCTCAGCAAGAAGGCCGTAGACACCGATATTGAGTACAACCTTCGACACCCTGCCATCCCCGAGGTAGTGGTTGCTCTTCATGCAACTCTTGCAGCAGGACCATTCGGACTGCTCGTAGACCCCGATGAGTTTCATGATCGGGCCGTACCGGTTCAGGTTCGGGAGCATTGGGTCAAGGGGCTTCACCCCGAACATCGATTTGTTGCTGCGTGTGTGGCAGCGAGTGCATGGCAAACAAGCGAGAGTATTTCAGAGAGTGTTGCTGTGGGAACTGATGATGATGCTCACATGCAGAGCGTTAAAAAACTAGGCCCAGCGGCTCCGAGCATCGCTCAGTTGCGAGAGGTCGTGATGACAGCGCCGAGCTCTGAAGAATTGCTGATGTCGGCTGTGGAGTGTTCAAGCCGCCTTGGTGCCGCTTCCAAGGTGTTCTCAGCTGTTCGTCAGGCTGATGAGGTGCTGCCCGGTCTGCCAGTTTGGTTAGTACAGCGCGCTCGCCAAGATGCTGGATTACCCGCGGAGCGCGAAACGGGACTTCGATCGCGCCTTCGTAGCCGAAAGAGCGACCGAAGCCGTTAGCGCATCTCTACCAACTGATTCTCAGCTGGCATGGCTTACAGGTAGTTGACGAGATCGCCCTTCAGGGCTTTTCTGCAGTCCAGTACTGGTGCCTCGGCTGACGCAATCATCTCGCGGTCAAAGCTGGAATGGTCTACCAAGTACAAGATGAGGTCGGCGTTTTCTAGGTCGGCCTCCGTGCCATCTACACGATCAACATCTTCAGGGAACTGAGCGTCACCCACGTGAGGGTCCACAAGTTGAATCTGAGCGCCAAGAGTCTGCAGTTTCGCAATAATGGGCCGGGACGGTGTTTCTCTCGCATCGCTGGTATCGGCCTTATAAGCAAGCCCAAAGACCAGCACCTTGGAGCCCTTGACGGACTTGCTGTGATCATTTAGCAGAGCCTGCACACGGCGAACTACATAGTCGGGCATGTGTTCGTTGACGTCGTTAGCAAGCTCAACAAAGCGGAACGTCTGACCCAGAGTTCGCTCCACTTGCCAAGACAAGTAGGAGGGATCAATCGGCAGGCAATGCCCACCGACCCCAGGGCCCGGAGTGAAACGCATGTAGCCGAAAGGCTTGGTTGAAGCGGCGTCGATCGATTCCCAGACATCGATACCGAGGTCCTTTGCGAACATGGCAAGTTCATTCACCAGAGCGATATTGACATGGCGGAACGTGTTTTCGAGCAGCTTGGTGAGTTCGGCTTCCCGTGTGCCAGAAACCGGCACAGTCCGCTCGACGAGACGGTCAAAGAACCCTTTGACTGCAGCCAGGGAGTCAGCGTCAATCCCAGAGACCACCTTGGGCGTGTTTTCAAGCCGCCAAGTGGGATTGCCGGGATCGATCCGTTCAGGGCTGTAACCCAAGTGAAAATCAGCCCCTGCCTTCAGGCCTGAACCTGCTTCTAGTAGGGGTGCGACTAACTCTTCGGTCGTCCCTGGGTAGGTAGTGGACTCTAGAACGACGGTGGATCCCTCAGAAACGTAGGGAGCTAGCGAACTAGCAGCAGTTTCTATGAACGAAAGATCAGGGACACCCTCACCCATGGGTGTCGGGACAGAAATGACAGCTATATCGAACCCTGCGAGGTCATCAAAGTTAGAGGTCGCCCGGTACCGGCCGGTGGCCAGAATCTCTGACATGACCTCAGTAGTGATGTCTTCGACATGTGAGGAACCTGCATTGAGAGCCGCAACTTTTCGGTCGTCAACTTCAAAGCCCAAGACGTCGTATCCGCCAATTACTGCTCGGACCGCCACAGGCAATCCGACATAGCCCTGGCCAATAACTACCACTTTGTCTGTCATGCGCCCCATGAAACCCCTTGAATCTGTGTGTGCCGGCTTGTGCCGAAGCTGCTGATAGTCCACGTTGCCACCGATATACCCTCCACGGTGACCGCTTGAACACGCAGAGTCATTATAGACAATTACCTACTGAACTCCGCTCATGTTTTGCTTGCAAATCGGCATACTAAGTGTTGTACTTCTGAGGCAGTTCGGTTCTGTGCGGGGCGCGGATCCCAACTCTGAGCAACTGGGGGCAGTTGAGTGAACGAGATTCTTACAAAATATAGGTTCGCACTACAGGCAACATTTGACTGCGGGGCATGGATGTTGGGCCTCTGGTTGGCCACTCTGCTTCGGTATGAACTGCAATTTGGGGCTGTTGATACTCTCGGGGTTCTGGCTCTGGGCTCCATTGCAATGGTCGCTCAGGTCGTGCTGGGCCGCCTTGGTGGGCTCTATGTACACCGCTGGCGCTACGGCACCTTTGACGAGATCGTGGGCACGCTCAAGGTCGTGGCAATGGTGACCGTCCTGGTGGCTGCTGCTGACGCATTCAGCCCCGGCGTTCGGCCCGTTCCAGTTAGCGCTGCGATCGTTTCGGGGTTTGTGGCCCTAGCAATCATGTGCATCGGCCGCTTGGTCTGGCGGCAGAAGCTTGAGAAGTGGACTCGGGTCGAGAGTGACGACCGTTTGCCGATTATTGTCATCGGTGCTGGTTCCGGCGGATTGCAGGTGATCACGGCGATGATCAAGTCTGGCCCGTACCACCCAGTTGCAGTGATTGACGACAACCCCGATCTTCGTAATCTGCGAATCAAGGGAGTAAAGGTTGGTGGCGACCGATCATCACTCGCTCAGATCGTTGAGCAAACTGGTGCCAAGCACATCATCATTGCGATTCCCTCTGCATCGGGCGAGTTCATCCGAGATGTTGCCAAGCGAGCCGATGAACTCGAGCTTCGGACGCTGATCCTGCCTCCTGTTGACGAGATGTTTGGCATCGGCGTGAATCTCGGCGATATTCGCCCCCTGACCGAGGCCGATCTGCTTGGTCGTCGCGAGCTTTCCCTAGATATTGAGTCAGTGGCTGGCTATCTCACCGGCAAGCGGGTTCTGGTCACTGGCGCCGGCGGTTCGATTGGCTCGGAATTGTGCCGTCAGATACACCGGTTCGCCCCCGAATCTCTCGTTATGTTGGATCGTGACGAGTCTGCACTGCAGGCCGTGCAGATCTCTATTGAAGGTCGTGGCCTTCTTGACAGCCGAGACCTAGTTGTCTGCTGCATTCGTGACAGCGACCGACTTCGCCAAGTCTTCGAGGAGCATCGCCCAGAGGTTGTGTTCCATGCCGCAGCGCTCAAACACCTTCCTCTGCTCGAAATGCATGCCGAGGAGGGCTGGAAGACCAACGTTTGGGGTACACAGAACCTCCTTGAGCTTGCCGGCGAGTTCGGCGTAGACCGCTTTGTAAATATCTCTACTGACAAAGCGGCGGATGCCTCCTCGGTGCTCGGACAAACAAAACGCATTGCTGAGCAACTCACCTCCCATGCCGGAAAAGAGCATTCCGGCACCTATTTGAGCGTCCGATTCGGCAACGTCTTGGGAAGTCGCGGTTCAGTTCTCCCGCTCTTCCGTGAGCAGATTGCCCAAGGTGGTCCTATTACGGTGACCCACCCAGAGGTCACTCGATTCTTCATGACGATCCCAGAAGCCTGTGAACTAGTGATCCAAGCCGGTGCGCTCTCACATGACGGCGAAGTCCTTGTGCTTGATATGGGAGAGCCGGTCAAGATTGCCGACCTTGCTCGCCGTTTGATTGCTGAATGTGATCGCCAAGTTGAGATCGTGTACACCGGTCTGCGACCAGGTGAGAAGATGCACGAGGTTCTGTTCTCGCCTACGGAACTGCCTTCGGCCTCTGAGCACCCAATGATTCAGCGGGTTGAGGTGCCATCTATGAGCCCCACAGTTGCAGCTCTGAAGGATCCGTTCCTTGTTGACCCAGTGATTGATGTTCGCTCTAGCCGGTATAACTTCTCGAGCGATCCACGCTCTGGGACGGAAAAAGAGTCGGCTTAGTCTGATCGGTTTGGCCGCAAGGATCACCTGCCGAATCAGGCCGCAGAGATCATCTGTCCAATCGGGCCGCAGAGATCATCTGCCCAATCGGGCCGCAGAGATCATCTGCCCAATCGGGCCGCAGAGATCATCTGCCCAATCGGAGAGACAAGTCAGCCAGAGAAACTATTCGGCGAGGCTGTTGAACCATGCAATGGTCGCAGTGAGCCCGGTCCGCAGATCCACGGGCTGAACGTCTGGGAAGAGCGCTCGCAGCCGATCGTTGGCAGCTTGGGAATGTGGCACGTCGCCTGCGCGTGTCTCGGTGAACTGCACTGCTAGCGGACGCTCGAGTAGTTCCTCGAGCAGCGCAATCACTTCTAGCAGCGTGGTTCGCGTTCCAAATGCCAGGTTTGTTGGCTCGGGACTCGAGACCCGTCGCAACACAGCATCGGTCAACACGCTGCAAACGGTGTCTACAAAAGTGAAGTCTCGGGACTGCGTGCCATCGCCGTGAACTACTAACGGTTCGCCGGCAAGTGCAGCGGCAACGAATGCCGGGACCACTGCGGCGTAGGCATGGCCAGCTGCCTGGAGTGGACCGAACACGTTAAAGAATCGAAAGGCCAAGGTGGGCATCTCGTAGCTGTGCTGCCAAGCGAGTGTGTACGACTCCGCAGCAAGCTTTGATGCCGCGTAAGGGCTCATTGGTCGAGCAGCTAAATCCTCGTGCTTGGGCAGAATTGGGTTTGCGCCGTACACCGAAGATGAGGAAGAAACAATCACTTGGCAGTTGCCAGCATGACGGGCAGCCTCGAGCACGTTCATGGTGCCGGTGGCGTTCGCCTCATGCGAGGGAACTGGTTGTGCAATGGAGCGAGGTACCGATGGTCGGGCGGCTAGGTGCACCACGGAATCAGCGCCGTTTACGCAGTCTTGCAGCGCCGCAACGTCCAAGATGCTGGCCTCTACGCGGTTTACGGGCACACCATCTAGGTTTGACCAAAATCCTGTCGAGACGTCGTCAATGACAAGAACCTCGGTGACTTCCTCAGCTTGAACGAGTGCCCTGCAGAGGTTTGCACCAATGAATCCTGCGCCGCCGGTAACTACTACCTTCATGTCAGATCGATCCCCATTAGGGGCAAGGCTACAGGCGCTGGGGCCGAACTCATCGCATCGGCCAGAGGTGGATTTTTGTGAGCAGA
>CAFBOG010000088.1_pt1 | contig 7853 bp, 5 predicted proteins | sample 7269381 | NCBI WGS metagenome assembly CAFBOG01 (sample SAMEA6814108, study PRJEB35770) | freshwater metagenome | biome: Freshwater; feature: Freshwater reservoir; material: water | place: Czech Republic | collected 2017-07-26 | depth 30m m
GAGGACCAGGTCTCAGATGATGATTCACTGCGCGCTATCGACCAGATTTTTGTGGGTTCCGCAGCCAAAATGTCCCAGGTTGCTGACGCTTCAGTTGCCCTCGTAGTCACCTCGCCGCCGTACTTTGCCGGCAAGGCCTATGAGACCGAACTGCAAGCTGACCATGTTCCCGCGACCTATCTGGAGTATCTGCAGATGCTCCGAGAAGTCTTTGCCGAATGTGTTCGCACGCTCGAACCAGGCGGGCGCATAGCTGTCAATGTGGCGAATCTGGGCAGGCGGCCCTACCGGTCTTTGTCCGGTGATATCACCGCTATTTTGCAAGACGACTTGCGACTCCTTCTTCGTGGTGAGGTCGTTTGGGTGAAGCAGCGTGGTGCTTCCGGTTCGTGTGCTTGGGGCAGCTTTCAGCGAGCAACGAATCCGGTCCTTCGAGATCTAACGGAGCGAGTGATCATTGCCTCGAAAGGCCGCTTTGATCGTCCGCTGTCGGCCGAGATACGCAAGGGTCGAGGATTGCCGTATGAATCCACGATGTATCGAGATGAGTTCATGGATGCCACCTTGGACATGTGGGAGATCCCACCCGAGTCAGCTAAGCGCGTGGGCCATCCGGCACCGTTCCCTGTTGCGTTACCGGAGCGTCTCATCAATTTGTATTCCTATAAGGGCGATCTGATCCTCGACCCCTTTATGGGTTCTGGGACGACTGCTATTGCGGCACTGCAAACACAGCGCCACTACGTCGGATACGACACCGATTCGGGGTATGTCCGCCAAGCTCGAGAGCGAATTTCCACAGCCCAGATTGTCGAGACGCTCCAAGAGAGTGGCCCGCAGATCCCATCATCAGCGGATACTCAGCACGATGGGTTTGAGCAGGCCCGTCGCCAAGGTCTAGCGGCAAAAGAAGTAGCAAGACGCATGTTGGTTCAGGCCGGGTTCGAACAGTTCGGTCCCATCCTCGAAGGGATCAAGGTGGCAGGAGCCGAGTTCAGTTACTCGGTGATGGATGCCGCTGGGAACCGCCTCCTAGTTGATTTTTCTGGTGCCTTTAGCGCCGCTCGTCCAGGATTGAAGCGCGGCGAGACACTCTTTCGGGCGTTGGGTAAAGCTTCCGCCGTGTCGTTACTGCTTGCCGATCAGGTCGGGGATGAACCGCTCACGCAGGTACTCCTGATGAGCACCGATGCTCCCGGCAGAAAGTCAGCGCTCGGGCGGGCGATTACTGCTGCAGCAGACCCAATCCACGGAACCATTACCGAGGTTGCTCTGCTTGATGAGCCCGGCCTGCAGACCCTGTGTCAGCTAGCTCGTGGGTTGCGCCCCGGATCTGCCGGCTGGGGTGGAAGCGAATGGACGGTTTCGTATGGATGACGACATCCTCGCTGACCGCAGCGTTGGAGGAGTGTCCGGTGCGAAACGTCTTGCCCAGAGCTACCGGCAGCTTCCGGCTAAACCCGATCTGATGCTGGTGCATCGCTCGACTCAGCTGCGGGGCAGACTGCTCAAGTTCACGGACCAACTCGTGGTGATTCAAGACCGCTCGGGTGGACGGCACACCTTTGAGAATCACCCAGGATCCTTCGCCCATAACGGAGAGACCGTCACGCTCGTGCGGCCCGGGCGCGGCCCTGCAGAGTCAGAGCCTGCCACGCGGCGCTCCGCCGCTGGGGGAGTGGTTGCTGCTGAGCAGGTGGCGCGAGTTGCTCAGGCTTCTCGGCTCTGGGTAGAAGGAGATCACGATGCGCGTTTTCTTGAACGTGTCTGGGGTGACGAACTGCGAGAACTTGGCATTGTGGTTGAACCTATGCGCGGAATCGACGATCTCGTCGCAGCAGTGGCAGCGTTTGCGCCCCGGGCAGATGCCCGGCTGGCAATTCTTGTTGATCACCTAGTGCCGGGCTCGAAAGAGACCCGTATTACTCAACAGATTCGTGACCCCAACGTGTTGATTCTGGGTCACCCCTATGTGGACATCTGGCAGTGTGTGCGCCCTCGCTCCCTAGGAATCGACTCTTGGCCAGAGGTCCCAAAGGGAGAAGAGTTCAAAGCGGGGATCTGCAAGCGATTGGGTTGGGGGTCAACGACTGAGGGGTGGAAGCGGGTGCTGTCGGCAGTGAACACATTTGCCGACTTGGAACCCGAGTTGGTAGGCGCAGTAGAACAGGCGCTCGATATGCTCGCACCCCCACTAGAGGACTCCCCATGACACGCACAATCGCCGATGCCCTTGAAGAACGCCTCCGGTCGTTGGGTGTGCAACGTGTCTATGGTCAGCCGCTAGCTAACCTTCAGCAGGTACCGGTAAGTAATCCGGACTTGGCAGTGTTGTTGGCCGATGCTGACGGTCGGCTCGGCCATCACGACGGCAGCGGCCGCCTAGGTGCAGCGCTACTGGATGGGCCGATCCTTCATCTCTCTTCAAGTCCCGGAGGCCTAGCCCCGCTTCAGCGAGTCAGCAGCGCAGTTGAGTTACTCGATGCGCTAGTTGACCCTCCTGGAATGCTTCTGCCCGGGACACTGGCATTGCATCTTGATCTAGATCTGAACGAAGTAATTCCAGAAGGCCTTGCGCCAACCAGGCAGGTTGAGCGAGTGCCTGTGCTGACGCTCGACCCGTCTTTGGCAGCTCTCAACATGTTGGTCTTGGTTGGACCCGGAGTAATCCGTGCCAATGCACTTGATGGGGTCCGAGACTTTGCGAGGAGCGCTGGCTGCGGCATCGTGACGAGTTGGGGAGCAAAGGGGGTAGAGCGGTGGGATAGTCCCTTCCACTTTGGAACCTTTGGTTTGCAGCAACGCGATGCCGAGTGCACGGGTATCGATCAGGCAGAGATCCTCATATTGAGTGGCATCGACCCAGCGGAGACTCCGCCGCATCTGCTCGATGGTTTTGTTACCCAAGAGGTCCCACCTGGCCAACTTCATGCTCTGACAACGGCCTGGCCACCAAGCAGATCACTACCGCAACGCCCCGGCGCCTATGAACAACTTCGATCCGTGATTACTCCGCTCTATGAGTCGGAGGTAGTTCCGCTCACGCCTCCGCGTGCCGCACTACATATGGCCGGCTTGTTACCGGAGGGTGGCACAGTTGTTGCAGACCCCGGTGCGGCCGGGTTCTGGCTGGCCCGGAGCTTTCCTACCTCGTTTCCCGGAAACATCTGTATTCCGGCCAGTTTCACCCCGGGGTTTGCCGCCGCAGCTGCATTGGTCTGCAGCCTTGAGGCTCGCCCCTACTTTGCTGTGAGCGATCAGATCGGCGGAATAGACGGACTCGATGATGTCACCGCAGAGTTGCTCGAATTAGCCGAAAAACTCAACCAGCCAGTTTCCCTGCAACTGTGGGGCCCAGAGGGAACCCTGTCGAACTCCGCTGCGCACATTGAGGTTCTTCAGGGCCAACTCGCCTCGGAACATGTGCGAATCGATGAGGTGCCCGTGAACCTCGACGCCATCGAAGACATCGAGCGCGTAGCCGGTGAGTTGATTGCTTGGCCGATTGAGAGCCTGTCGTGAACTGCTTCTCGTATGATCGTTGCCGAACCGCAATGGGGTGGGGGAACAGGTGTCAACAGACGCAACAAGTTTGACGCAGTCGCAGAATGCCCGGCTGACGCGCATGCTCGAAGTCACAGCACAGTTAGCCCTCGAAGGTGGGTGGGATGCCGTGCAGATGCGAGAGGTAGCGCAGCGAGCAGAGGTGGCCTTGGGAACCTTGTACCGCTACTTTCCCTCAAAGGAGTATCTGCTCGTCTCGGTGATGATCGCCGATATTGAGGGCCTTGCTGATCGCTTAGCAGTACGTCCGGCAGAGGGAACAGATCCGGTTCAGCGGGTTATTGATGTGCTTCGTCGATCGAATCGAGCACTCCAACGCCAACCGCAAATCACCATCGCAATGATTCGTGCGTTGGTATCCGGCAATCAAGAGATTGCCCCGGCAGTTGCCGAGACTCGGGTACTCATGCGCCGAATTATTAGTGATGCTCTGGGCCCAGACGGAATGGCAAACGGTGAGGACCCGGAGCGGGAACTCATGAGGATCGACCTGCTGAGCGATGTGTGGCTCGCTGCCCTCGTCAGCTGGATTTCAGGGGTAGAGCCCGACACTTCGGTGATGCCAAAGCTAGAGCGGGCCAGTCAGTTGCTCCTGACCTAGTGCTCTTAGTTCACTAATTTGAGCTGTTGAAAGCCGCCATCTGCAGAGACTCCAAGGCCGATGCCTGCTCCAACGCTTGCCCCAAAAATGCCGGTATGTTCGCTCACTGCAAACTCCGCTGATCGGCCCAACGATTCGCCAACCGGAGCATCAAGCTCAGACAGTGTGCTCATAGCTGCGTCAACGTCAAGGTCCCGAAGGTGATTGAGTGCAGTTCGTACCTGCTCGACACAACGAATGGTGCCAGGTTCTGACAAGTCCAGGTTGCTCACGCTGCGTAGCTCCCGATGCCCGTCGGTGCTCGTGGTGCTCACAATGACATCAGCACTATGAAGGGCCTGGTCAGGAATCTCGATTCGCAGGCGAGACAACCGAATTTCGGTGCCACCCTCGCCGACGGAAGCTAAGCGAAACCGTTGGAGTAACTGGGCCGATAGGAGCGAGGCCGTCGTGCCTTCGAGCTCAAGAACCTGTGAGTGCTCGCTGCGGCCGAACCTAAAACTTCCGCCGCCCCGAACTGCTCCCTGTGCCCCCAGAGAGGCCGCTAGGGAGGCTGTTCCCTGCGCAGTCAGGCTGAGTTCAGTGAGTTCCTCTGTCCGTGCGGGCAGACCTAGGCCGGGAAGCCTGATGTTTGCGGCGACTGTGCGTCGAATCGCTGCTTGGGCTTCGATCAGAGCCAACGTGGGAAGGAGGTCTTTTTCCGTTGTGGAGAATTCGCGGCGAGTGACCTGAGCTACTGCAACCTGAGCGCGCAGGTTTGCCCCGACTGCAGCACCTGAGGATCCAATCGAGACAGAGCTACCCGAGGTTGCTGCGAGGCCTGCCTGGTTACGCTCAGTACTCGTAACAGTTACGCCCTCATGCTCAAAGTGTTGAATAGACAGATTGTGCGTAATGCCAACTACGAGTACTCCGGCTGTGATTTGGGTGCCGGAGAGCACCCGTAGTTCAGATGTTGGAAACGGTGCAGGCCGGCGCAAATCCGAGGTCTGTGCAACCTTGCCTGCCTGTGATGAGGCAACTTCTTGCTGTTCGGCCTGCTGCTTCAGGTGAGTGGAGTACAGAGAACAGGCCTTGGCAATTGCTCGAAGGTGGGGCTGGTGTCGCCGCTGCCAGTCGCGAACAAATTCATTTGCATCCCTGCCGCGCCAACTGCTCTGGCGTACCCGGCGATCAAGCGAGGTGGCGCTGAGTTCAGCCTGGTCGGCAAGGCGTGTCATGGTGACGCCAAGGTGCCGCAGTGCAACAGGGTCAGCGCCAATTCGTGACATAGCACCGCAGGCTAGAAGGCCGGATCGGTGGCGTCACCGGGGATATCAGCCCCAATAATTATCTATCGCACTGCTGCGGAGGGACTGATCACGCCCCACCCAAAGCTTGAATCCCAGCCAGCGCTACCCGAATCTGTGGCTGTGTTCTCGATGCGAGAACGGATCTGAGTAGCTGACTCTGAGGGATGCGCTGCGCGAGCAAGTGCGGCTAGGGCAGCGACATGCGGAGCAGCCATCGATGTTCCGGACATGTATCCATATCGGTTGGAAGTGAGGGTGGAAAGGATTGAACTTCCCGGAGCTGCAATGTCGATGTAGCTAGCTTGAGTCGAGAAGGGCGACAGGGCGCCGGTGTCAGTAATCGAGGCTGTAGCAATAGGCCACTCATAGGACGCTGGCCAACTGCTCGAGTTGCCCTTGAGTCCTTCGTTGCCACCCGATGCAATAAAGACGACGTCATGAGCTTGTGCGTAGTTGATGGCCTGCAACAGTGCCGAAGAACCTGAGCTGCCGCCGATTGAGGCGTTGATGACCCTCGCCCCGTTATCCACCGCCCAGACAATTGCCTGAGCAACTCCACTAGTCGTTCCTTCTCCGAGTGCAGCCGAAAGAGCCTTGGCGTTCAGCAGGGTGACTCCCGGTGCCGCCCCGACTATTCCCTGGGAGTTATTCGGCTTGGCTGCGATGATTCCCGCCACATGTGTGGCGTGGTTCCCATATGAACTGACGCCCTCGCCAGTCCAGTCGGCCGAAGCTGCCACCTTGCCGGATAGGTCAGGATGATCGAGCGCAATACCGCTGTCCACCACGCCAACGCAGACTCCGGTGCCGTTGCCGGTAGACCAAGTGCTTTCAAAATCGAGTTGCGTGAGAGACCACTGCGAGGCTCGATAGGGATCATTCGTGACTGCTGAACCCACTGTGTGCAGTTCAGCTTCGGGCTCAACGGAAACAACTTGCTGGCCTTTGGCGACACTATCGGCAGAGATGGCCTCGACTTCATGGCGAGCTTGGTTAACGTTCGCAGCGAGTATCGACTGTATCTCTGGTCTGCCCGCTGGATCGAGCGAGGTAACAACTACTGGCACCGAACCCGGTCCTCCGGGCACGGTTGGGTCGATCAGCGCATAGACAAATGCCGTACTCGCTTGTGCTGCGGCCTGTTGCGGCGTGAGCGATTCCGCGGGGCTAATGGGGTTAGCGGGATCAGGTGGTGCAGAGGCTGCAGCCACACCAAGTGGGCTACAGGTGCCCGATGTGTCGTTCGGTCCCGGCTGAGCTGCCGGCGGGCTAGTTGTCGGTGCGCTGGTTGGTGGTGGGCTAGTCGTCGGTGTAGTCGCTGGTGTTGCACTGCACGCGCTGATGGCCAGCACAGCTGTAGACACTACGAATACGCCCATGTGTAGACGAATTGAACGAAACCAAGCCTGAGCCATGGGTAAGTATCGGCCCGTTCAGGCCTCACCTGTAGATTCCGGGCGAAATAGGCCAGTGCAGTGCAGTGCAGTGCAGTGCAGTGCGGTGCAGTGCAGTGCGGTGCGGTGCAGTACAGCAGAGTTAGCCGCTCAGGCCCAGAATTTTGGCGGCGTTTCCTCGCAGGAATTTAGGCCAAACCTCATCCTTGAGTCCGATGTTGGGCATCTCAGTCATGATGCGCTCATAGGTGAGCCCAGCGGGGAAGTAACCGGCGTAGAGCACCTTGTCCGCACCGCGAGTGTTCGCATAGTCAATGATGGCCTTGGGGTAATGCTTGGGCGCAAAGGCAGATGTGGAATAGTACAAATTTGGCCACTTCAACATCAGTTTGACTGCGAGTTCAGTCCACGGATCAGCCCCGTGACGCATCACCACGGTCAGTTCAGGAAAGAACCAGCAAATCTCGTCTAGGTACTCCACGCGTTGTGGTCCAAGCGGGACTCGAGGCCCGGGCACCCCAGCAGTCAAAAAGATTGGCAGGCCAAGCTCGGCACAGGTGGCATACACCGGGTAGTAGGCCGCTGCATTGATTGCAGTTTCGCAACCCGAAGGAAAGCTTGAAACAGCAACGATGCCAAATTCATCGTGGTATCTACGGATCTTTCTGACGGCATCCATGCCCTGTCTGGGATCAACATCGACTAGGCCTAAGAAGCGGTCGGGGTGAGCAGTGATTGCTCGACGAGGCTCATCGCGAGTCTCGTTTCCTACGTTAATCAGACCTTGCGCAACTCCGTATCGATCCATGTTGTCCAAGGTGACCGCCACAGCGTCCACCCCTTCTTCAATTTCGCCGGGGATGTCCTTGAACATGTACTGAGCGGGCATCTTGAAGTCTTCTTTGGACTCGGCGTCGCGCAGCGAGGGTGCTAGGAACTTGTACACCTCTCGTCTGTCTGTGCTTGGAAAGCCGATCATGGTGTCGATGATTGCAATGTCGC